>JADMIO011053054.1_pt1 | contig 84955 bp, 78 predicted proteins | sample 8958161 | NCBI WGS metagenome assembly JADMIO01 (sample SAMN16585339, study PRJNA669376) | soil metagenome | isolation source: Crop rotation soil | place: USA: Cullars Rotation, Alabama | collected 2011 | reverse complement strand
GCGACTTCAAGTCACGTGAATTCCAAGCTTCGGATCCCACTGTGCTGGAAAGTGTTCTTGACCGCAACCTTGTAGCAAACATGAAAGTGAATGCACCCGCCCCGGTCTGTCTTGCCAATTGGGGGACGCTGGTTTACTTTGCGTCGCCCTGAAGCAATACCAGAATAAATTGATCTAACAGAACGCGATCCAACAGAAGCGATCCAACAAAACGCACGCTCCCACAGAATTCTCAACACACAGAGGGAAATACCCATGAAGAAGAACTTCATCAAACACGCAGGCTTTGCCGCCATGCTGGCCCTGTCCGGCCTCGCGCTCGCGCTGCCTGCCGATTTCGACGCCAAGATGGAAGCCCGCCCGCAGGCCGATCGCGACCGCGACGCCGCGCGCAAACCGAAAGAAACGATCGAAGCGCTCGGCGTACAGGAAGGCTGGACCGTGATCGACGTGGCCGCCGGTGGCGGTTACTTCACCCGCGTGCTGTCGGCTGCCGTCGGCCCGAACGGCAAAGTGCTGTCGCAGGTTGGCGCGCGCGCTGCCGAACAGAATGGCGGTCAGGCGCAGAAAGACATGGCGGCTGAACTCGGCAACGTCGAAATCGTGTTCAACGATATGTCGGCGATTCCGGCCGGCACCGCCGATGCCGCAATCACCGCGCAGAACTATCACGACGCGATGAACTTCCGCGGCGAAGAAGGCTCGCAGGCCTTCCTGAAAGACATCTACAACGCGCTGAAACCCGGTGGCGTCGCCGTGATCATCGACCACGAAGGCATGGCCGGCAACAACAACCAGGAACTGCACCGCATCCCGAAAGACGTGACGCGCGAGCAGATCATCAAAGCCGGTTTCGAAGTCGTCAGCGAGTCCGACATCCTCGACAACCCGGCTGACGATCACAAGCTTGGTGTGCGTGAAGCGTCGATCCGCGGCGAGACGGACCAGTTCCTGTTCGTCGTGCGCAAGCCTTCTTAAGCAGAAAGCTGCAACAAAAAGCCGGGGCACGCTCCGGCTTTTTTTTGGCCTACGAAAAAGGGCCTCTAAGGGTTGGCGGCGTCGAGCGCCTGTTGCCAGAGTTCCATTTCGCAGGTTTGCGCGGGCAGGGCCTCGTCGCCGAGGTGCTGGTAGTACACGGTGAGGGCCTGCGGCTCGCGATACAGTTTCGGGTCGTTGAAGGTCAAGGCTACTTCGAGTACGTAGTCATCTACCGCCGTGGTGTCTGGCGCCGGGTCCGCCACTGCATTGACCTGGCCGCGGCGCAATTTCGTCACGCGTTCGGTAACCACCATCTCCTGCGAGCGCGGCCAGCGGCCAGTCAGCAGTTCATCGAGAAAACGCGTTTCGATGACGAGGGTGTCGTTCTCCCAGTGTCCGATGCTGTAGCCCGCGCTCGTTGCGTTCGGCGTCTCCGGAAACGTCCTGTCGTCGAGAAACACGCGGCGCACCTGGCCATTGGCGCCGAGTAAGGTCACGCGGCTGAAGGCCTGCACGATTTCGACGCTGCCGTGCGGTGTCGTCATCATGTCGGGCACCCCGGCCGGCACGCAGTACGCGGAAGGTTCGACCAGGTTCGGATAGCGCGCGGCGAAGTCGGCGACGCGGATTTCACCTTCCGGCGTCAGGTCCGGAACAGCAGCCGGTTCGAGCGTTGGAGTGGTTGCAAAGACCTGCCACACGCCGCTGAAATCACGCGGATCTTCCGCCGCGGACAAATGCGCCGAAAAGAACAAAGCGTATACAGAGAAAAGCGCGGTGAAGAACGAGGAGCGCATCGGAAGACTTATCGGTACGGGGAGTCAAAGCGCTCCCGCTATGCTACATTTGCCGCAATTCTCCTATAACGAAAACAAGTCGAGAAGGCTCTTATGCGTAAGTCGTCCCTTCAAGTGCTCGCATCCGCGAGCACAATGTTCCGGCGCACAGTATTTCTGTCAGCGCTCGCGTCCGCGCCTCACGCGTTCGCCGAAGTCGACCTCAACGGTATCTGGTTCCCCGCCGGCGGTCCCGGCGGCCGCAACACGAACGAATATCCGTTCAATGCAACGGCGAAGAAAATGTTTGACGACTACGTGGCGGCCTTCGACACGCAGGACGATCCGGGCGGCTGGTGTGTGGTGCCCGGCTTGCCGCGCAGCATCTGGGGCGCGCCGTTCGCGGTCGAGATCATCCAGAAAGATGAATTCATCATGATGTTCTGGGAAGGCTACTACCAGTACCGCAAGATCTACATGGAAGGTTATCCGCGCCCGGAACCGTTGATTCCCACCGGCATGGGCTATTCCGTGGGTCACTGGGAAGGCGACACGCTCGTCGTCGAAACCTCGATGCTGAAAGAGTATCCGTACATGCGCCGGCTGCCGAACACGGACACGGCGACGACGGTGGAACGCATCACCGTTACGGAACGTCCCAACGCCGAAGGCGTGATGACGAAATACCTCGACAATTCGCTCACGCTGACCGACGACCGTCTCTACACCGAGCCTTTCACCGTCACCGGCAGCCTGCGCTGGGCACCCGAAACCCAGATCCTGGAGTACTCCTGCAGCGAGTCGATCTACGACGACCACCTGCAGGAAAAGGGCCTGCAAATCCCAGACTTCACCACCTTGCCTGGCTCTGAGTAAGCGCTGTCCGTGCCGCTCAGGCACGGACAAATCTGACTGGAAACTGACCGGGGTCAATGAAACCCGGTCTCTTTGCCATTCCGGTCTTTATTTCCGTAAAATTTCCCCAATTTCTTGATAAACAGATTGTCAAAGTTTCAGGAAAAGGCGGTTAAAACCAAATACTTATGTCAAGAAACTTGCTGAAACGACGTGACCTTCTGACGGGTATCGCCCTGACCGCCCTGGCCCTGCATTTGCCTGTGCCGGCACGCGCCCAGGGCAGCTTCACGACGACCGACCTCGGCGGCGGTCTGACGCTGATCGGTGGCGCGGGCTCCAACGTGATCGTGGCCGAAGGTCCGGACTCCGTCGTGATCGTCGGCGGCGGCAACCCGCAACACGCCGAAGCATTGCTCGCCGAGATCCGGCGGCTGACACACGACAAACCCGTCAGCGCGCTCTTCAACACCAACTGGCGCCGCGACAACTGTGGTTTGAACACGGTGCTCGGTCCGCAGGGCACGCCGATCCTCGCGCACGAAAACACGCGGCTCTGGCAGAACGCCGAGTTTCGCGCTGAATGGCAGAACAAGGACTACGCGCCATGGCCGAAAAATGAACAGGCGAACCAGACCTTCTACAAGAACGCGAGCATGATGCTCGGCACCGAGACGATCGAATACGGCAACTTCGGCCAGTGCAGCACCGATGGCGACATCTACGTGCGCTTCGTGAATGCCGACGTGCTGATCGTGGGCGACATGCTCGCGACCGATACTTACCTGCTGCTCGACTACGTCACCGGCGGCTGGATCAACGGCGCGCAGAAAACCAACACGGGCCTTCTCACGTTGACCGGCGACGCGACGAAAGTGATTGCCTCCACCGGAGCGGTGTTCGGCAAGGCCGATCTCGAAGCGCAGGGCGCGATGCTAGACCACGCCTACGCGAAAGTCGCCGAAGCCTTCCAGACCGGCCGCAGCCTCGAAGAATTCATTGCCGCCGATCCGATGGCGGAGTTCCGTGCGACACGCGGCGATCCCACGCTGTTCCTGACGCTGCTGTACCAGGGCACCTGGTATCACGTGCCGGGACGCGCGGTGCGCAACATTATCTAGTGGTGACGGTATGAACGCGACGAAACGTAAATTAGCTCTCGCCATTGGCACGGTTTCGCTACTGCTCGGCGCAGCCGCATCCGCGCAGCCGGATTATGCGACCGCGCTCGAAGACATGAAGCAGCACTGGAGCACGATCGAAACCTACTGCACCGAGTGCCATAACACCGACGACTATTCGGGCGGCGTCGACTTCACCATGTTGAACGCGGAAGCGGTTGCACAGGATCCCGAACTCTTTGAAATGGCCTTGCGCAAACTGCGCGGTAACGTCATGCCGCCGCCGAGTCAGGAACAGCCGAGCGAGGACGAACGCTGGCAACTGATCGCCAGCATCGAAAACACGCTCGACTCTCACGCCGCCGAGCACGGCGATCCGGGCCGCGTGGGACTGCATCGTCTCAACCGCACCGAGTACGTGAATGCGATCTTCGAGATGACGGGCGTGAAACTCAATCCCGAACTCGTGCTGCCGAAAGACGACAACAGCGATGGCTTCGACAACATCGCCGGTGTGTTGAAGATCTCGCCTTCGTTCCTCGACCAGTACATTGCGGCGGCGCGCCTTGTCAGCGACCAGGCCGTCGGTTCGCCGAACCCGCGCAACGAGACGGTGACCTATCCCGTGGACAGCTCGCACCAGGGCGCGCACATCCACGGCTTGCCGCTCGGCACGCGGGGCGGCGTGCTCGTCGAACACATCTTTCCCGTCGACGGCGACTACACGCTCACGATTCCGCGCATGGCCAGCGCCGGCTATACCGGCGGCATGGAGTATGAGCACACCGTCGTCGTCACGCTCGACGGCGAGAAAATCTTCGAACGCGCGATCGGCGGTGGCGAAGATCTGAAAGCACTCGACCAGATCCAGGCGCCCGCCGTGGCCGAAATCAACGGCCGCTTCAAGGACATCCCGATCACCGTGACGTCCGGTCCGCACAAGATCGGCGTGGCCTTCATCGCGCGCAGCTTTGCCGAAAGCGACGAATTCCTGCACGACCTCGGCGTGAACCGCGGCATGGACCGCATAGCGCGCATGGGCGGCGTGCAGATTACCGGGCCGCTGAAGACGAACGGTGTGAACCACACGCCGATGCGCGAGAAGGTGATGATCTGCGAACCCGCTTCGCCGGCGCAGGAGGTCGATTGCGCGAAACAGATTCTCGGCAACCTGGCAAAACAGGCTTTCCGCCGTCCGATTACGGAAGAAGACCTCACGGCGCCGATGGCCTTCTACGCCGAAGGCCGCGAACAGGGCAGCTTCGACGCCGGCATCAAGAACGGCATGATGGCGATACTCGGCAGTCCGAAATTCCTGTTCCGCGCGGAGTTCACGCCGGAAAACGTCGTGCCGGGCGAAGTGGTTGCAATCAGCGATCTCGAGCTCGCCTCGCGCCTGTCCTTCTTCCTGTGGAGCACGCTGCCCGATGCCGAACTGGTCGACCTCGCCTCGCGCGGTGAATTGCGCGGCAATCTGCAGCAGCAGGTCGAACGCATGCTGGCGGATCCGCGCGCCACCGCGCTCGTCGACAACTTCGTGTTCCAGTGGCTGCGCCTGCGCGACCTGTCGAACATCGATCCCGATCCGGAAATTTTCGCCAACTATCGTCCGGGCTTGCTGACCGCCTTCCAGGACGAGATTGCGCTGTTCGTCTCCGACCTGATCCGCGAAAACAAGAGCGTGCTGGACCTGATGACCTCCGAGTACACGTACCTGAACGAAGACCTCGCGCTGCACTACGGCATGACCGACATCAAGGGCGACCAGTTCCGCAAGGTGCATCTCACGCAGCCGGAACGCTTCGGCCTGCTCGGCAAAGGCGGCGTGCAGATGGTCACCTCATATGCGAACCGCACGACGCCCGTGATCCGCGGTGCCTACGTCATGGAAAACTTCATGGGTGTGCCGCCCGCGAATCCGCCGCCGAACGTCGAGGCCTTCCCGGAAACGCCGGAAGGCGTGATGGTGGCGGAAACCGTGCGCGAACGTCTGGCGCGTCACCGCGACAACCCGGCCTGCGCCGGCTGCCACGACGTGATGGACCCGATCGGCCTGTCGCTCGAGAACTTCAATGCGATCGGCGAGTTCCGTGTGCGCGACAGCGACGCCGGCAACATTCCGATCGACGCGAGCGGCCAGCTTGCCGACGGCACGCCGATCAACGGCGTGAACGACCTGCGCGCCGCGCTCGTCAAACGCCCTGAGCAATTCGTGCAGGTCTTCACCGAGAAGATGATGACCTATGCGCTCGGCCGCAGCGTCGAAGCGCACGACATGCCCGCGGTGCGCAACATCGTGCGCCAGGCGGCGGATGAGGATTACAGCTTTGCGGCGATCGTCAAGGGCGTGATCGACAGCGAACAGTTCCAGAAGATGACGATACCTGCGGATGGCGCGCAGATCGGTAGCCGTTAACGCATACATCACTACCACCAGGTAGGGGGGGATAGAGTCATGTTCATTACGAAGAAACATCTGTCGCGCAGAACCGTACTGCGTAGCGCGTTCGCCACGATCTCGCTGCCGCTGCTCGACGCGATGATTCCCGCGAGCACCGCGCTGGCGCAAACCGCCGCGGTGGCGCCGCCGCGCCTCGGCTTCTTCTATTTTCCGCACGGCGCCGTGATGTCCAACTGGACGCCCGACACCGCAGGCAGCACCTTCGAGCTGAAGCGCCTGCTCGCGCCGCTCGAAGCATACAAGTCGCAGATGACGATCGTGTCGAATCTCGAAAACAAGCGCGCCTATGGTCCCGTGCATGCGATCACGCCCGGCACCTGGCTGACGGCGGCCGCGCCGCGCATAAGCCATGAACCTTTCGGCGGCACGACGATCGACCAGATCGCCGCGAAATACATCGGGCAGGACACGCCGCTGCCGTCGATCGAAGTCGCCACCGAAACCAGCGGCGCCGCCGGCGCCTGCGACCGCGCTTACGGCTGCAGCTACGCCGGCACGATTTCGTTCCGCACGCCGACCACGCCGCTGCCGATGGAAAACAACCCGCGCAAACTATTCCAGACACTGTTCGGCGTGGGCGACAACGCCAGCGAGCGCGAACGCATCGGCAGTCAGACCTCCAGCGTGCTGGACCTGATGATCGTCGAGGGCAACGCGCTGAGCGCAAGGCTCGGTGCCGCCGACCGCGCCGTGCTCGCCGACTACCTCGACACCGTGCGTGAAGTGGAGCGCCGTGTGCAGGCGACTGCCGAGCACGACCTGTCGCACATGACGCTGCCCGACGCGCCGCAGGGCATCCCCGGCTCCTTCGACGAACATCTGAACCTGATGATGGATCTGATCCTGCTCGCCTACCAGGGCAACATCACGCGCATCGCCAACATGATGTTCGCGGCGGAAGTGAGCAACCAGACCTATAATCACGTGGGCGTGTCGGATGCCTTCCATCCGCTGTCGCATCATCAGAACGACCCCAACAAGATGGCGCGCCTGATGCTGATCCAGGAATACCACACGAAAGTTTTCGCGAAGTTCGTCGACAAGCTGGCCGCGCTGCCCGACGGCGACGCCGGCACGATGCTCGACAACGCGATGCTCGTGTACGGTTCCAACATGAGCAACTCGAACGCGCACGACCACTATCCGCTGCCGATCTCGATCGTGGGCCGCGCCGGTGGCCGCATCAAGGGTGGGCAGCACATTCTGGCGCCCGACCGCGCGCCGGTGTCGAACGTCATGCTGACGCTGCTCGATCGGATCGGCATTCCCGCCGAAGAGATTGCGGCGAACCTGGGTGACAGTACCGGCCTGATCGAGGAAGTGTAATGAAAGCCTCCATCCTCAAGTCGGCGCTTGCCGCCGCCGCCATCGCCGCGGCCCGCGTGTATGCGCAGGACGGCGGTGAGCAGCAGTTGCTGCAGCTGGCCAGCGAAGGCGAAACGCAGGCCGCGCTCGCGCTCGTGGGCCGCAGCACCGACGTGAACCAGTCGCAGTCCGACGGCACCACCGCTCTGCACTGGGCGATCTATTACAACGACGCCGATCTCGTAGAACGCCTGATCGATCGCGGCGCCGACGTGAAAGCACGCAATACGTATGGCGCAACACCGTTGTCGCAGGCCGCGATCATCGGCAACACGGCCATCATCAAGGCCCTGCTCGACGCCGGCGCCGAAGCCGACGAGCGCGGCGCCGACGACCAGACTGCGCTGATGATCGTCGCGCGCACGCCGAACGTCGAAGCGGCGAAGGTGCTGGTCGCTGCCGGCGCCGACGTCAACGTAAGAGAAAAGTGGCGCGGCCAGACCGCGCTGATGTGGGCCGTGGCGCAGAACCAGCCCGCGATGACCGACTTCCTGATTGCGCAGGGCGCGGACGTGGACGCGCAGTCGCTGCCGAACAACTGGGAACGCCAGGTCACGGCCGAGCCGCGCATGAAAATTCTGCCGCCGGGCGGGATGACCCCGCTCCTGTATGCGACGCGTGAAGGTTGCACAGCCTGCGTTGCGTCGCTGATCAAGGCCGGAGCGAACCTGAACAAGGCCGATCCCGAGGGCGTGACGCCGCTCGTGATGGCCGGCCTCAACGCGCGCTGGGACTCGATGAAGCTCCTGCTCGAAGCCGGCGCGAATCCCGACAAGTGGGACGTCTACGGCCGCAACCCGCTCTACACGGTGGTCGACTACAGCACTCTGCCGCACGGCGGCCGCGCCGACCGCCTGTCGTCCGACCTCGCGACGCCTTTGGAAATCGCCGAACTGATCCTCGCGAAGGGTGGCAACGTGAACCTGCAGCTGAAACTGTTTCCGCCGTATCGCGCGCTCGGCCCAGACCGCGGCGCGGACGGTCTGCTGCGCACCGGCGCGACCTCGCTGTTCCGCGCCGCGCGCGGTGGCGACGTGCCGATGCTGGAGCTGCTGGTCAAACACAACGCGCTGGTCGATCTGCCGAACGAAGACGGCGTGACGCCGCTGATCGTCGCCGCCGGCTACCGTCAGGCTGCAATCGACACGCGCGGCCGCTTCCGCAACGAAGAACAGGCGCTTGCCGCGACGCGCATTCTGCTCGACGCCGGCGCCGATCCGAACCTGCCCGAGATCAATGGTCAGACCGCGATCTTCGGCGCGGCCACGCAGGGCTGGAGCAGCGTGGTGCAACTGCTGGCCGAACGCGGTGCCGATCTGGAGCACAAGGACGTCAACGGCAAAATGCCGCGCGACGCCGCAATGGGCCAGGCCGGTCTCTTCGGCCGTGGCTCGGGCGGCGACCAGCATCCCGAAACCGCCGCTCTGATCGACAAGTTGATCGCCGAACGCGCCGCCAACTAAATCGGTGTCGGAGTCAAATTGATTCCGGCACCGGTTTCAGCAGGCGCAATTCTCCAATCGGTACTATAGTGAGACCTCTGATTCCGGAGGCCTTCATGAAACTCACGCCCTTCGCCAAAGTCCGCAAGCTCGCCGAGGAACGCAAGGGCGGCAGGGCGGAACTCCAGAAACTCGTCGACCACCACCGCATCCTTGGCCAAAAGCAGCTCGCGAAAATCAAGGACGACCGCTACCTGTCGATGATGACGCGCTGCATCTTCCAGGCGGGCTTCAACTGGAAAGTCGTCGAAGCCAAATGGAGAGGTTTCGAGGAAGCGTTCCACGGCTTCAATCCGAAAGGTCTCGCGCATCTCGCGCCGGATAAATGGGACGCCTACTCGGAAGACACGCGCATCATCCGCAACGGCATCAAGATTCGCTCCGTGCTCGACAATGCGCACTTCGTCTGGAACACGGCGGAGGAGCACGGTTCCTTCGGCAAGCACTTCGCCGCCTGGGAGCCGCAGGATCAGGTTGGACTGATGCACTGGCTGAAGAAGGAAGGCAGCCGGCTGGGCGGCAACACGGCGACGTACTTCATCCGCTTCATCGGCAAAGACGGCTTCATCCTGAGCCGCGACGTGGTCGCGCGGCTGCGCGCTTCAGGCGTGGAGATAAACGAAGCGCCCACGAGCAAGCGGGATCTGATGCGCGCGCAGGAAGCCTTCAATAAATGGCACGACGAAACGGGTCTGTCCTACACCGCGCTGTCGCGCATCGCCGGTATGTCGATCGGCCCGAATTATCCGGCGCCGCCGGCCAGCGGCGAGGAGTGAGGGCTGCGGCTGAACATCACCGTGCCTTCGGTGGGTTGACGCGGGTCGCGCAGTTCCAGTGCCTTGAGCGGCGACTCGACGAGGAAATGTTCGAGCTGATCGAGCGCGCCGAGGTGACGTAGCGCGGAAATCAGGAGGGCCAGCGAGCCACGGCCCTTCTCGAGCGCGGTAATGCAGCTCGGCGGCTGGCCCACGGCTTCGGCGAGCAGCAGCTTGCTGTATCCTCTGCGTTCCCGTAACAGCCGCAGGCGATTGCCGATTTCGTTGGCGATGTCGTCGTCGATGAGCGCGTAGTAATCCATGAACCGACCTCACGAAGCACGTTCGTAATGAGTGCTGTGCACTTTAGCCCGTTTGTCTCGCCGCGATGCATGCTCCGGTAAAATATGCCCCGGAATTGGCACTTCGCGCGGAACCATTCGGGCATTTGCCGTACGGACAGGAAAGGCTGAAAATCTCCGCTTCGGGTGAAACCCGTACAAGCGCATCGGGTAAGTCCCGCGCTCCCTTCCAATGTTTAATGAGTGCTCTGCATGAACGCCTGTCCGTGTGGCTCTGAAAAATCTTTCGCTACCTGCTGCGAACCCTTCCTTACGCGCAAGGAGAATCCGAAATCCGTGCGCCAACTGGTGCGCGCGCGCTTCTGCGCCTACAAGCTCGGCGCCGGTACCCATCGCGAATTCCTGCTGCGCACCTGGCACCCCGCCGCGCATGGCCGGATCAATCTGACGGACCTGACGAACGACAGCTACGTCGAGTGGAAGAGTCTCGACATCGTGATTGCACAGCAGAAGGGCGACAAAGGTGGCGTGGAGTTCAAGGCGCGGTACAGCGAGCGCGGCGGACCTGACAAGATTCATCATGAGCGTTCGCTGTTCGTGCGCGTGAAGGGCGTCTGGTATTACGTCGAAGGCGCGGTGAAAACCGAAAGCCCGGCGGAGTAGCAAGCCACGTGACGAAAGCCTCCGGTGTTGGCGCCGCCACGGCCGGCCCTGAATGGACCGAACTCGCCGCCGCGCTGCCAACGCATCTGCGGCTCGGCACGTCCTCGTGGAATTATCCCGGCTGGATCGGCACGGTGTGGGACCAGGAATACCCGGAAGCGAAATTGTCGCGCAACGGACTCGCGGCTTACGCGCGGAACCCGCTGTTGCGCACGGTCAGCGTCGATCGCGGCTTCTACAAACCGCTGAACAGCGCGCAGTTCCAGGAATACGCCGCGCAAACCGCCGACGACTTTCGCTTCGTCGTCAAAGCACCGAGTGTCATCTGCGACGCGCAGATTCGCGACGAAGAAGGGCGCGGCATGAAGTTCAACCCGAACTTCCTCGACGCCACGCAGGTCGAGCGGCTCTTCATCGAACCGGCGCTGAGTGGACTTGGTAGCAAACTCGGCGCGCTCGTCTTCCAGATCAGTCCCTTGCCTCATCTCCACCTGACGCAGATTCCCGACCTGATCGAGCGCTTGCACAAACTGCTGCTCGAAATTCGCGGCTTGCGCGCCGCCGCACCCGACGGCGTGGTAGCCGTGGAAGTAAGAGATCGTCAGTGGCTGACACCACAGTTCGTCGACGCACTGCGCGATGCGCGCGCAACCTACTGCATGGGCCTGCACGCCAAGATGCCGCGTATCGACGAACAATTGCCGATCCTGCGCAAGCTCTGGCCTGGGCCATTGGTGTGCCGCTGGAACCTGAACCCGCTGCATGGCGCGTATGGTTATGAAGACGCGCGCAAACAGTACGCGCCGTTCGACAAGCTCGTGGATCCCGACGTGGAGACACGTAACGCACTGGCGAAGGTCATCGCGGGTACTGCGAAAGGAGGACAGAACGTGTACGTCACATTGAGCAACAAGGCCGAGGGTTCGGCGCCGTTGTCGGTGCTCGAGTTGGCGCGGGCCGTACGCGGACTGCTCGAGTAGATTCGGGTGCGGCGCGACTCTGCAGCTCAGGTGCCACGCGGCTTCGCGCGATGGGTGGCCGTGGCGCTCCACGGATCGTCCGGCCACGGGTGCCTTGGGTAGCGGCCCTTCATTTCCTTCTTCACTTCGGGATACGTGCGTTCCCAGAAACTCTTCAGGTCCTGCGTGATCTGCAGCGGTTTGCCGCCGGGGGAGAGCAGGTGCAGCGTGAGCGGGATGCGGTTGTTGGCGATGCGCGGCGTTTCGCCGAGACCGAAGAGTTCCTGCAGTTTGACGGCGAGCACGGGCGGCGCGCCGTCCTTGTATTCGATCGCGCGTTCGAGGCCCGAAGGCACGGTGATGCGCGTCGGCGCGTGCGTGTCGATGTGCTGTTGCGTGTTCCAGTCGACGAGCGCCTTCAGCGCGCTCGCGAGCTCGCCTTCGGTGAGTGCGTCGAGTTTCCTCTTGCCGAGGAAGGCGGGCTTCAGCCATGCGTTGCGGGTGTCGAGCAAGGCCGCGTCCGTCAGATCCGGCAATTTCAGCTCGGGCATCCATTGGCGCAGACAGTTCACGCGCGTGCGCCATTGTTGCAGCGTGTTCGACCACGGCAGGCTGGCGAGGCCGTAATTCGCGACGGCATCGCTCAGCGCTTGCGCGGCCTGTTCGGGATCCGGTTTGCCGGCGGGCTTCGAGTCCAGCACGATCTGTTCATAGCGCGTTTCACGGCGGGAGATCAGCGCGCGGTTCTGTTCGTCCCAGCGCACCACGTCCTGTTCGACGAAACGCTCGGGAAAGTCCGCGCGCAAGCGCGACTCATCCAGCGGCGCCGCGCGCAGCACGAGACTGTCCTTGCCCTCAAACCGCAGCTCGCTGATGACGAGCCAGGGTTCGCCGAGCAGCTTGCTGTCGTCCGCAAGACGCGCGCTGCGGCCATTGCTCAGCTGGTAGCGATAGCGGTCGTGCGGATGCTGGCGCGCGACGCGGTCCGGGTAAGCGTGCAGCAACACATCGCCGAGTTCGCGCGCGCTCGTGCCGGAGGAGGGCGCGCCTTCGACGCGCAAGCGCGTGCGCCATTGCGTGGCGGCCTGTGCAAGCGCGGATATGGCGGCGCGCGACACACCGAAGCCGTCGCGGCCATCGGCATTGCTCGTCCTGTTGCGCGAGTCCATCAGTGCTTGCCAGCGCGCGCGCCAGTCGTCGCCCCGATAACCGGTCAACGGATCGCGCGCTTCCACCAGCGCGGCGAGATCGCAGGCAAGTGACCGTTCGTTGGCATCCGTCGTCGCCAGCAGCATTGCGGCGAGCCGCGGATGCGTGCCGAGCTTGAGCATCTTCGTGCCAAAGGGCGTGATGCGTCGTTTGGCATCGAGCGCGCCGAGGCTGCGCAACAAATCCTGCGCGGCCGCGAACGTGCCGGCCGGTGGTGGATCGACGAAACGCAGATCGCTGCCGCCCCACGCCGCGAGTTCCAGCGCGAGTCCCGCGAGGTCCACCGTATGAATTTCGGGAGTACGCGCGGCGTCGAGCCGCTGCGAGTTGGCCCACAGGCGATAGCACCAGCCTTCGGCCACACGGCCGGCGCGGCCGCAGCGCTGGTCGGCGGAAGCCTGCGAGATATGCACCGTTTGGAGCCGCGAGAAGCCCGAATTCGGATCGAAGCGCGGCTCGCGCGCGAGTCCGGAATCGACGACCACGCGCACGCCCGGCAGCGTCACCGACGATTCCGCCAGGTTCGTCGCCAGAATGATGCGGCGCGTGCCATCGGAAGACGGCGCCAATGCCGCGCCCTGTTTCTCGATTGGCATATCGCCATACAACGCGATCACGTCGAGCCCGTGGAACGCGCCGCCGCTGAGTGCGGTTTCGGTCTGTGCTATTTCACGCTGCCCGGGCAGAAACACGAGCACGTCTCCGGGATGCTGCGCGAGCACCTGCTCGAGACAGTGCTTCACCTGGAACGGCAAGGCTTCGTCGCGCTTCGCCGGGAAGTGCTGTGTGGTGACAGGAAAGCTGCGGCCGGCGCTGGTAATGCGTTCGGCTTCGAGGAAGCGAGCCAGCTTTTCGCCGTCGAGCGTTGCCGACATCACGACGAGCCGCAGGTCTTCGCGCAGGCCAGCCTGCACGTCGAGCGCGAGTGCCAGTCCCAGGTCGCCGGCCAGATGCCGCTCATGGAATTCGTCGAACAGAATCGCGCCAACGTCTTCCAGCGCCGGATCGTCCTGGATCATGCGCGTCAGGATGCCTTCGGTGACGACTTCGACGCGTGTCGCCGCGCTGATCCTGTTTTCGAAGCGGATGCGGTAACCCACGGTCGCGCCCACCGTTTCGCCGAGCTGCTTCGCCATGAACATGGCCGCCGCGCGTGCCGCTACGCGCCTTGGTTCGAGCATCAGTACTTTCTTGCGCTGGCACCAAGGGGTGTCGAGAAGCGCGAGCGGAACTTGCGTGGTCTTGCCCGCGCCGGGCGGCGCTTCGAGCACGAGTCGCGTCTGTGTTGCCAGCGCCGCGGTCAGCGCCGGCAACACCTCCGCAATCGGAAAGAGGTGTTTGCTCACAGGCTGGTGGCGGGATCCATGCCGAGCATCAGGTTCAGGTTCTGCACGGCGGCACCCGATGCGCCCTTGCCGAGGTTGTCGTACACGGCAATCAGCACGGCCTGCGCGCGTTTGTCGTTCGCAAACACGTGCAGACGCAGCCGGTTCGTGCCGTTGAGTCCTTCGGGATCGAGTTCGGGCGTGCGTTCGATCGCGGCGAGCGGCGCCACTTCGACGAAACTGTTTTTGATGGACGCGTAATGATCCGCGAGCGCTGCATGCAAGTCCTTTCCGCTCGGCACTTTCGGCAGACCCGACAACTGCAGCGGAACGCTCGTCAACATACCTTGCGCGAAGTTGCCCACGGCGGGCACGAACAACGGCGCGGCCGCGAGCGAGGAATAGCGCTGCATCTCCGGCAGATGCTTATGCGAGAAGCCGAGACCATAGGGCATGAATTCCGGCGCGGCTTCCCCCTTGCCTTCGTAGTCGGCAATCATCGCCTTGCCGCCGCCCGAGTAGCCCGAGATGCCGTTCACGCTCACCGGGTAAGTCGCCGGCAACAAGCCCGCGGCAATGAGCGGGCGCAGCGCGGCGATTACACCCTGCGGCCAGCAGCCCGGGTTCGTCACGCGTCTGGATTTGGCGATCGCCGTGCTCTGGTCGCGGTCGATTTCGGCGAAGCCGTAGGTCCAGCCCTCGGCCACGCGATGCGCCGACGACGGGTCGATCACGCGCGTGTTCGGATTGCTGATCAGCGCCACGCTCTCCTTCGCCGCCTCGTCGGGCAGGCACAGGATCGCGATGTCGGCGGCATTCAGGAATTCCGCACGCGCAGCCGGGTCTTTGCGGCGGGCTTCGGGAAGCGACAGCAGCGTCAGGTCTTTACGCGGAGCCAGCCGCTCCCGGATCTGAAGTCCCGTGGTGCCGGCTTCGCCGTCGATGAAAATCTTTGCGGTCATGCATACTCCTGCTGACTTCGGTAACCGTCCGGGGCGCTTGCGGGATTTCGAAAGCGCTTATACGGGGAAATTTGGCGGGCTGAGGCGCTATTATAGGGCCACTCAACCAGCCAATTCACCGTTATGACGACCACGACTCTGACCTGCGCCGCCTGCAACACCGCCAACCGTGTCCCCTCCGAACGCCTGGGCGACAACCCCAAATGCGGCAAATGCAAGGAACCGATCCTGCAGGCGCATCCGATCGAATTGAATGCGGGCAACGTGTCCACCGTGCTGAACGGCAACTCGGTGCCCGTGCTCGTGGACTGCTGGGCGCCCTGGTGCGGTCCCTGCCGCAGCTTCGCGCCGATCTTCGAACAGGCCACGCAGCAACTCGAACCGCGCCTGCGCTTCGCGAAGCTGAACACCGAAGCCGAGCAGGAGCTCGGCGGCGCCTGGGGCATCCAGTCGATTCCCACGCTGATCCTGTTCAAAGATGGTGAAGAGCAGGCGCGCATGAGCGGCGCGCTGCCGCTCGGCCAATTGAAGCAGTGGCTGCTGCAGCAAGGCGTTTAGAGGTTTCCGCTCCTTCTCCGTAGCGCGCGTGATCCAAGGTACACTTCGCGCGTGACCACGCTGCTGACGCTCGAAGACATCGCCGCCCTCAGGGAAACCTGGAACGTCGAGTGCAAACTCGCCCAGGGCCGCGACGGCCACGGCCAACTCCCCCACGACATCTGGGAAACCTACTCCGCCTTCGCCAACACACAGGGCGGCGACATCTTTCTTGGCTTGCGCGAACTCGGTCCGGGCAAATATGAACTCGCCGGCATTCGCGATGCGGCGAAGGTGGTGGCGGAATTCATGGATGGCGTGAACGACACTCGCATCGTCAGCGCCAACATCCTGTGCATCGACAATGTCGCGATCCTACATATCGACGGGAAGGCGGTCATTCACATCAACGTCCCGCGGGCGTCGATACATTTGCGGCCCGTGTATGTTGGGACCGATCCGCTGCATGGGAGCTTTGTTCGGACGGGATCGTCGGACATCAAGCTGTTTCCGGATCGGGTGAAGAGGATGCAGGCGCGGGTTCGGGCGGAGTTGCTGACAAAGGCGTGAACGTCAGTTTCGTTTTAAAATTGGAAAAATTCCAAAACTCTACTAAGTTGAAAACGACAATGTTTCCAAAAGTAGAGCAACATGACTTCCGGCACGGCATCCCAGCCACTCACGTCAAACTTTGGAGCTCGCGCTGCTGGTCCAATCCTTGCGGCCATCCTCATTTCATATGTTCTTGCTGATTATGCCTTGGTGGAGCTGCTAGGCGCATTGCGGGAGCGCGTGGGCCTAGTTTCCCTGAGCAATAGAACTGATAGCGAAATTGCAGCGCTCAGGTTAGTTATTCATGGGTTTCAGGATCCACTGATAACTTTGCTGGTTTGCATGCTCATGCTCCGTAGATATTTTCCAGAAGATTCGTCGAGAATGTTGCTTTCTCGTTTCGGGCTAAAGAAAAAATTTCCGCTGAAAAATTCAGTAGCGTGCTTCGCCGCAGGTATGCTTTATCTAATGGCTTTTAAATCACTGGCGTATTTCTTACCACCTGGTCCATTTGTCGCAGCAAACCCTATAAATGTAATAAATGCCGCAGCTTTCTCCGGGAAGCTGACGTTTGCCATTTGCGCAATTACGATAGTGCCCGTAACGGAGGAATTTCTGTTTCGTGGCGTGTTATACAACGCGTTTGGCAATTCCTGGGGAAAAGTAGCTTCTGCAATTTGCGTGAGCTTGATTTTTATAGCGCTTCATCCGGACACGCTTGAATCAGGTTACTGGGTTACTCACTCTGCACTATACGTTTTCCCGTTGTTCATGGTGTTAATGAGAGAAATTACTGGAACGTTGCACGGACCAATGCTCGCTCATTCGGCCTTCAATTTTACTGAAATATATTTTTAAAGAAGGGATAGCGGTCGATACCAGAGCGACAGTTATCTGACCTGCCGTTCGGCAGCTCAGTTCAATTCTGGAAACAAGGAGTGTTTATGAGAGAGTTAGATTATAAGGAAGCGGAACTTGTTTCAGGTGGTGCGTGGGAATTCGAAGCGGACTTCGGCATCACCAAGATTGTATTCAAAGGTGACGAAAGCGTTCAGGACATGGCGAGCGCCGTAGCGACCGTCGCATCAGGCGCCTACGGAGCCGCGGTAGCTGCCACCACCGATCTTTTCGAGTGGATGGCAAACGGCTGGAACTACTCGGCAGCGTGTTCTGGTGGGTACTGGTACTGAACGTCCGTCCCCGCAACTTAGGTTGCGGGGACACTGGCACACTAGCCCAGCTTGGCAACGTCCTTCCCGCGAATGTAAGCAGGCCGCGACCGCACGCGCTCACGCCACTTCTGCACATGCTCGAACGAAGGCATCTCCAGCACATCGCGCGCCTTGTAGAAATTCTCCGCGCCTTCGAGCCAGGGCACGATCGCGATGTCGACGACGCTATAGTCGTCCAGAATGTACTCGCGATCTTTCAGACGTTCGTTGAGCACGCCCAGGAGCCGCTTGCATTCGTTGCCATAACGGGTGGCGCCGTAGTCGTCGGTTTTGCCTTTGGCGAAGACGTAGAAGTGGCCGAACTGTCCGAACATCGGACCGATGTGCGCGGCCTGGAACACCAGCCATTGCTGCGCTTCGAGTCTTGCGCGGTAAGTCTTCGGAAACAGCTGGCCGCTCTTCTCGGCGAGGTACTGCAGGATCACGACGCTTTCCATCATCAGGATCGGCTGGCCTTCGGGGCCATTCGGATCGAGGATCGCGGGAATCTTGCCGTTCGGGCTCAGGCGCAGGTAATCCGGATCGAGCTGATCGCCCTTCGTGATGTTGATGACGTGCGGCTCGTAAGCGAGGCCCAGCTCTTCGAGACAAATGCTGACCTTCTGCCCATTCGGCGTCGGCATGCCGTAGTACTGGATGACGTCGGGCATCGTGGCCGGCCAGCGTTTGGGGAACCAGGTGTTGGACATGATGAACTCCTCGCGAGACGGGAAATGAAAGGCAGTGTGGACAGGCAAGCCCGCATGATTCGACTTTCGCGGGCGCATGGCAAGTCCGGAATGCCCGGCTGGACGCGCTGCGGTAATTCCTCCACTATCTTGCGCATATCCATATGAGTGGAAATTTCCATGGCAGAGTTGTTGCCTTGTGTCGAGCTCGAACCCGCGCAACCGGCGACGGCTGCGGTCATCTGGCTGCACGGTCTGGGCGCCGACGGTCACGACTTCGAGCCCATCGTCCCCGAACTGCGCTTGCCGGATGAGCTCGCGATCCGTTTCGTCTTTCCACACGCGCCGGAGTTGGCGGTCACCGTGAACAACGGTGTAAGAATGCCGGCCTGGTACGACATCCTGGAGTTTGGCGTAGAGCGTAAGTTCAATGCTGGGCAGTTGCTTGCGTCCGCGGCCAAGGTGCATGCGTTGATCGATCGCGAAATTGCGCGCGGCATTCCGAGCGATCGCATCGTGCTTGCCGGTTTCTCGCAGGGCGGCGCGGTAAATTTCCAGGCGGGGCTTACGTACGACAAGCCGCTTGCGGCGATGATCGCGCTGTCGACTTATTTTCCAACCGCCGAAGCGGTGCAGGTGCACCCGGCGAATGGGCAGATTCCGATCCTGATCTGCCATGGCTCGGCGGATCCGCTGTTGCCGATGGTGATGGCTAAGAACAGCAAGCAGCATCTGGAGAGATTGGGGTTGGCGCCGCAGTTCAAGACCTACTTCATGCAGCACGCGGTGTGTCCGCAGGAGATTGCGGACATCTCGGCCTTTATACAGGCGCACATATAAGGGGCAGCCCCTTCTGGCGCGTGAAGGCTTGCAATGTCTGTCCCCGTTTTTCCTTCGGAAACCAAAACGGGATGTTCCAGCGCGCATTGCCAGCATTAACGAAAAGCGCGTATAACGCGTGTACGCTTCGTCCCGTGCACGTAAAGGACTATGAACATTCGCGAACTTTCCTCTGACGATCTTGCCGCGCTGCTGCGTCTTTATGAGCACTTGCACGATACTGATCTCCCATCTCCGCCGGCGTCCGTGGTTGGCTCCATCTGGAATTCGATTCTTCAGAACGATGCCATTCGCTATTTCGGCCTGTTCGACGGCGCGCAGATGGTCAGTACCTGCAACATCACGATCATTCCGAACCTGACACGCGGCTGCGCGCCATACGGGGTCATCGAAAACGTCGTCACGCACCGGGACCATCGCGGGCGTGGCTACGGCAAGGCAGTGCTGCAAGCTGCGCTGGATTTTGCGTGGGGCCGGCGGTGCTACAAGGTGATGCTGATGACCGGGCGACTCGATGAAGGCACGTTCAGCTTTTACGAGAAGGCGGGTTTCAGGCGGCATGAGAAGGAAGCTTTCATAGCAAAGCCCAGGCAGGCATAAGGAGCAGCTCGTTGATCCTCGAAGTAGCGATATTGAGCGTGAAGCCCGGGCAGGAAGCGAGCTTTGAAACTGCCTTCGCCTCGGCGCAGAAAATCATCTCGTCCATGCCCGGTTATATCTCCCCTCAGTTGCAGCGGTGCCTGGAGCAAGACAACCAGTACATCCTGCTCGTGAACTGGCAAACGCTCGAGGACCATACCGTCGGCTTTCGCCGGTCCGCGCAATACCAGGAGTGGCGCAAGCTGTTACACCATTTCTACGATCCATTCCCGGTGGTGGAACACTACGAAGCAGTGTTCAGCGGCCGGCGCTAATCCGGCAAGTTGACAAGCCCTCGCGGCCTGGTGTTGACTTGCGCCGTGCGCTGCAGGCGCCAGCGGGTTCGCGCGAAGGGCCAAGCCCACTGTTCAACCTCCTAGTCATGCACGTCAAACCACTGTGCTGCCTGATTGCGAACCTCGGGCTCGAGCATGGAGGTCATCATGACGTCGCAGCATCTGCCTGACCGCGCGAATCTCGCGCAACTAAAAAAACAAGCCAAAACCCTTTTACATGACGCCCAGGCCAAGGTCCCGGCGGCCTTGCGGCGTTTCGCCATCCTGCCTGGCTTCATGAGGCGCGCGGCGTCTGCCGCGCCAATAGCCTTGCACGACGCGCAGGCCGTGCTCGCGCGCGAATACGGATTCAAGTCCTGAAATGCGTTACGGGAGCACGTCGAGGAACTGTCGATGTCGTTCGCGGCGGCCGCGGACGAGTTCGTGCGTTGCGCCGTCGGCAGCGCGGGTGCGCGCGCGCTACGTTTGCTTGCGCGCCATCCCGGCATCGCGCATTCCAGTCTCTATGCGGAGCTGGTGCTCGGCGATGCGGATGCGGCGTTTGCGCGCCTGCGCAAACAGCCGGAGCAGCCACGATGGCGGGCGGTGCGAAGCAATGGGAACCCTTGCTGTATGTCTGCGGTACCTGTCTCGCGCAGGAGGAAATAGGACGCATCGAAGGACTCATCGCCATTGCCAGCGAGTTGCTCGCGCGCGGCGCGAATCCCAATGCGGAATATGATTTCCAGTGGCACCGCGACGTGCCGCGCACGGCGCTCTGGTCTGCGCTCAACAACGTGAAGTCGCTGGCGCTGGCGGAAGTGCTGCTGCAAAACGGCGCGAATCCGACCGATGGCGTGTCGCTGCATCTCGCCGCCGGCACCGGCGACTTGCCGGCGCTTGAGCTGTTGCTGCGGCATGGCTCCCGTGTCGACGGCATTCCCGGCGGCGTGCCACCGCTGCGTTTCATGTTGAACTGGGGAGTGCGGCATTCGGTGCGTGAGGGCGTGCAGTGGCTGCTCGAGCACGGCGCGGATCCGAACCTGGTGTCCGGTGAACTCGCTGACACGCCCCTGCATGCGGCCGCGCAGAACTGGGACCAGCCGATGGTGGCGCTGCTGGTGAAGCATGGCGCGGACATTCACCGCCGCCGTGCCGACGGCCGCACCGCGCACACGCTCGCTGCATTGCATGGGAATCACGCCAGCGCCGACTGGCTGCTGGCACAGGGCGCGGTGGATGAACTCGCGCCGCTGGAACGCTTTGTCGCCGCATGCGCGCGCGGCGATGGCGGCAGTGCCGATGCGCTGCTGAAGGAGCACCCGGAACTGCGCACGCAATTGCGCGCCGAACACCACGCGATGACGCACGTGCCAGCCGAGCGTGGAAACGCCGCCGTTCTCGAGACGATGCTTGCGCGCGGTTTCGATCCGAACGCGCGCGACGAGGAAGGAGTAACCGCGCTGCATCGCGCGGCAATGCATGGTCACGCGGAGGCAGTGCGCGTATTGCTGGCGCGCGGCGCCGACGTGGACGCGCTGGATGCCACGTTTGCCGCCGCGCCGCTGGTGTGGGCCGCGCAGGGAGCGCCGTACGGAGACGGCAGGCACGTTACCGTGGCGCGCATGTTGTTGGCGCAAGGCGCGGCACGCGAATGGATTCCGCCGGAAAAAGCGCCGCATCCCGAGTCCACGCAGGAGCAGCTGGCGGACCTCTGCCGCGCCGCCGACGCGCAGGAAGCGTGACATGGAAGCCTTGCACTGGCGCCGGGTTCTTCTCGGCGGTTTTGTCGCGGAAGTGGCGGTCATGATTCTGGCCGGGCCGATCTACTTCCTGTATGGCGAACGGAGCATGCAAGACGCTGCAGCCCCTGCATCTTTCGTGACGAGCATGGCCTGCGGATGGTGGATCGCCCACAAGGCCGGTCGACGGCCGTTCGCTGCAAGATCCGCCAGCGACAGACGCAGGGCGCCGATGACCTGAAGATCAATAGACTCCGGCGCGACATTGTCTGCCCGAATCTGCACGACACGTCAGTCGCTCTTTCAAAGCCTATGGTGACAATGAGTCGCTTTAACTCCGGCCGAAGCGAGCAAGGCCACCCACCGCGGCGACAGGTTCATATCGACAATGACGGCCGGGATCGAAGGGAAATGCTGGCGAAAATCGAACGTTGCGCCTATTGTTGGCCACCGTGGAATGGCACGTGCCTTTTCAAGACCATTTCTGCATGAATGATACCTTCCGCTTTCCCAGCGCCGCGCGGCATCAACCGGACGTCGATGAATGGCTTTCAGGCGAGCCCTGGGAACTGTACGCGCTCGCGCGGCAATGGTTCGCCAGGTTTCGGGACTGCGGCGCCGATGTAAACGAGTTGCTTCACGACGGTTGCCCGGTGGCCTGTGTGGACGATGCGGCCTTCGGGTACGTCAATGTCTTCAAGAGGCATGTGAACGTGGGCTTCTTCAACGGCGCCGCGTTGCCGGATCCGAACTCCCTGCTCGAAGGCTCCGGCAAACGCATGCGTCACGTAAGAATAAAATTAGGTGAAGAAGTCGACGCGCGCGCGTTGAGTGCCCTGATCAAAAGCGCATACAAGGACATGAAGGCGCAACTCAAATGACAAGCGCAGCCCGCGCCATGGCTTGTTTGTTCGCACTCCTTGCAAGCGTTGCGAGCGCTCAGGTTCCCGGCGATCTCGGCAGCCGCTTCGCGCGCGCCACGATAACCGAGAACGCAAAGCCGCTTTTGATGGGCACGATCTTCGAAGATTCCGCCGACAACCTGATCGTGATGGGCGCACCTCTCGCCAGTGTCATCGCGCGGGCCTATGGCGTGGAACCTTACCAGGTGATCGACGCGCCGGAATGGGTTTACCAGGCACACCGCTACGATATCGATGCCGTGCCACCGCCGGCGGAACTGGTGCAAGCGGATGAGGCGGCGATGCTGCAGGCGTTACTGGCAGACAGGTTCGGGCTGCAGGCGCGGCGCGGAATGCGCGAAGTCACGATGCTGGTGCTGGACGTCGCGCACGAAAAGCAACGTGAACTCGCGCAGCAGGCGCCGCGCTACGCGAGTATCAGAGAAGCCGAACGCGCTGGTGTGCGCCCAGACGCCAGCATCGGTGTTGGCACGCAATCCGTGCTGAGCGGCCTCGCGCGGATGGCGCGCGAGCCGATCCTCGACGTCACGGAGTCCGGCGGAGTGGTGTACATCGCCAGTGGCCGGAGGGTGCTCGGCATACCGCCTGAACCGTTTGCCCGGACAGTCGAATTACTTGCGCAATCCGGTGTGATCGTCGAGCGGCGCAGCGTTTCCCTGGAGGTACTGGTCGTTACGAAGATCGAACATCCGGTGCTCGACGCAATCGACAGATAGGCCGCGCTCCGGATTTAAGCTGGCCGCGCCCGCGAGCGGCATGGTAAAAACGCGGCATGAGCGCCAAACTCCCCCAACTGGACGCCCGACCCGCGAACGGATACCACCATGCATTCGTCCGCCCCGCGCAGGGGTTGGGCATCGCGGCTGGCTGCATCGCGCTCGCGGTGATGTTCGGCTGGCACACGCACAACACCTTCCTGATCCAGCTGCGCGCCGACCTCGTTCCCCTGCCGTACAACTCCGCGCTGCTGATGCTGCTCGGCGGCTGCACTCTGGTGCTGCTGATCCGCAAGTCGATTGCTCTGCCGCGCCTGCTCGCGGGCATCGCGCTCCTGCTGGCGGCGCTGACGATGTTGCAGTATTTCACCGGCTTCGACTTCGGCATCGACCAGCTGTTGATGAACCACTACATCACCACGCAGACGCTCTATCCCGGCCGCATGGCGATCAGCACGGCGTTCTCGTACCTGATACTGAATACCGGTTTCCTGTTGTTCACGCTCGGCAGCAGCCGGCACGTGCGTTCCACCGCGACGATCTGCGCGGCGATCGTCATCGCGTGCGTGATCGCTACGGTGATCGGCTACGAGGCCGATCTCCAGCCGCTGTTCGGCTGGAGCGCGACGACCTACATGGCACTGCATTCCGCGCTCGGCATCTTCATGCTCGGCCTCGGGCTCTTCGTCACCAGCAGCGCCACGGCCACGGCCGACGACGAGATCGAAGCCAACCACACGCTGATCGCGACTTCCGGCTTCATCGTGATCGTCACCGCCACGGTACTGCTGTGGAGCGGCCTGACGCGACAGCGCGACGAGCAGATGCAGGCCGGTCTCGACGCGGACCTGCGCTGGCTCGCCATCAGCATCAACGCGCTGTACCAGGAGCGCGCCAATACCGTCGAACGCATGAGCCGGCGCTGGGAAGTGTCCGGTGGCACGATGCAAACGGTCTGGGAAGAGGATGCCGCCTCCTATGTGGACACGCTCAACGGTATCCAGGCGGTGTATCGCGTGGATCCGGCGGGCAACGTGCAGTGGTCGGTGCCCCCGGAGGGCGGCAGCCTGACGCCAGGCACCGACGTGCTGTCGCTCGCATCGCTAGCGCCGGCCTTCGACGTGGCGCGCGTCAGCGGGCAAACCGGTTACAGCACGCCGTACGTACGCAACGACGGCGTGCAGCACTTCCTGCTGATCCGGCCGCTGGAAGTGAACGGTCAGCACGACGGCTTCATCGTGGCCGACTTCAACACCAACACGCTCTTCGACCTCGTGCAGGCGCGCGACCCGAGCGTGCCGTTCCAGGTGCACTACGCCGGCGCCATTATTTACAGTTCCGTACAGGCGGCGGGAAGGCTGGACGAACGCATGGCGACAGCGCCGCTCGTGATTGCCGGCAGCGGCTGGGAACTGGAAGTGTTTCCGGCCGTCCAGTCCGACCTGCGCTCCCGGCTGCCAGGCGTGGTGCTCGTCTCGGGCATCCTGCTGGCGCTGCTGCTGGTCGCGGTGCTGCATCTGTGGGGCCTGTCGCGGCGCGCGCTGATCGGCGCGGATCGCGCGAATGCCGAACTGCTTCGCAGCGAGCGCCAGTTGAATCGCTTCCGCACCACGCTCGATCGCACGCTCGACTGCGTGTTCATGTTCGACGCGGTGAGCTTTCGTTTCTTCTACGGCAATGCCGGCGCGCTGCGCATGACCAGCCTGTCGTTCGAACAACTTCTCGGCAAGTACGCCTGGGACATGAATCCCGAGCGCACCGAGGAAAGCTTTCGGGCGCTGGTCGACCCGCTGATCAACCTGGAACAGGACTCGCTCACGTTCGAGTCGTTCATCGACAATGGTCATGGCAGCGCGGTTCCGGTCGAGTGCTTCATCCAGTACATCGCGCCGGCGAACGAGCCGCCGCGCTTCGTGGCGATCGTGCGCGACATCACCCAGCGCAGGCGTGTCGAGCAGATGAAGAGCGAGTTCGTGTCAACGGTGAGCCACGAACTGCGCACGCCGCTTACTTCCATCTCAGGCGCGCTGGGTCTGATCGCCGGAGGCGCGCTCGGCGAAGTGCCTGCTCCGGCGATGGACATGATCAACATCGCGCACAGCAACAGCCGCCGCCTGACGCACCTGATCAACGACCTGCTCGACATCGAAAAGATCGCCGCCGGCAAGGTGGTGTTCGACATGCAGGTGCAACCGCTGATGCCGCTCGTGCAGCAGGCGGTGGAAGCGACGCGCACGTACGGCAGCGAGAGCAAGGTCACCTTGCAGATCGTCAGCTCCGTGTCGGGACTCGACGTGCGCGTGGACAGTCAACGCTTCCTGCAGATCCTGAGCAATCTGCTGTCGAACGCGATCAAGTTTTCGCCGGAGGGTGGCACGGTCGATATCGCGGTGGAGCATCGCGCGCCGAAAGTGCGCATCAGCGTGCGCGATCACGGCCGCGGCATACCCGAGGAATTCCGCGGACGCATCTTCCAGAAATTTGCGCAGGCCGATGCATCGGACACGCGCAAACAAAGCGGCACCGGTCTTGGCCTCGCGATCAGCCGCGAACTTGCCGAACGCATGAATGGCATGCTCGATTACGATTCGGTGCCCGGCGAAGGCGCCCGCTTCTTCCTCGATCTGCAGGTGGCCAATGAACAGTTGCTGGTGGGCACCAGCGGCAAGACGCCGATCCTGATCGTGGAAGACGATGCGGACGCCGCGCTGCTACTCAGAAAAATGCTGGACGACGCCGGCTACTCGTCCGACATCGCCGGGAACGGCAGCGCCGCAATGAAGGCTTTCGGCCACCAGCGTTATGCGGCCGTCGTGCTCGACCTGCTGCTGCCGGACATGAACGGTATCGACATCATTCGCCAGTTGCGCGCTCAGCCCCATACCCGAGAGCTGCCGATCATCGTTGCATCGGCGCAAAGCGAAAACGGCAAGCTGACGATCAGCGGCGACTTCCCCGGCATCGTCTGGCTGTCCAAACCCGTGGACCAGAACATGTTCGTGCGGGAACTCGGCGACCTCGTCGCCCACGCGAAGCGGCCCTGCCACGTATTGCATATAGAAGACGATGCCGACCTGCACCGCGTGATCCGCACGATGGCGGGTCCCGACTGTCTGTTCGCGCGCGCCGCCGACATGAAGGAGGCGCGCGCCTTGCTCAAACCGGGCGCTTACGACGTCGTCATCCTCGACCTCGGCCTGCCCGACGGTTCGGGCTGGGACCTGTTGCCCGACATAAAGGCTGCCGTGCCCAACAGCAGGCTGATCATCCTGACGGGCCAGGACACCTCGCAGATCGACCTGCGCAAGGTGGACTCGGTGCTGCTAAAGGCGGGCATCAGCCCGCGCCAGTTGCTCGATGCGATCCAGGCCGGACTCAATCATTCGGGCTAGCGGTAGCTAGGGGCGCGTAGATGCTGGCAGAATGATGGCGCCGATGATCTGTGATCAAGCTCTCACGCGAACTTTGACAGCCAAGTCCTTGATGCGGGTAGAATCCAACCGGTGCCCAGGATGGGGCCGCTGCCGATTGCATCCCTTATGAATCCCTTATGAGTAGTCAGGATCAGAGCTCCCTCGAGCCGCTTGTGCTGCATGCGCACGTTGCGGAAGAAGAAAGAGCATTGGCGCTCGCCGTCTCCCCCGAGATCCTGGGTTTCGTGGTCGAGAACGCCAACGAAGGCGTCTTCATTCTCGACGAACACCGCAATATCGTCTTCGTCAACGAAACCGCCTGCCGTATCTCCGGCTACTCCCGCGCCGAACTGCTCAGCATGCACGTGCATGACCTCGACCCCGGCGCCACGCTGTCGACGCCGGCCGTCGTCCGCAAGCGCGCCTACGACGGCGAGCGCACCGTCTTCGAAACCATGCACCGGACCAAGTCGGGCAAGATGATTCCGGTCGAGGTATCGCTGGTATCCGGCATTTTCGAAGGCCGCATCCTGCACAGCAGCTTCGTGCGCGACATCACCCGGCGCAAGGCGCTGCGCGAAGGCGAGCAACGCTTCCGCGTGATCGCCGATACGTCGCCGGTGGCATTGCTGCTGTGCGAAAACAACGGCGGCCGCATCCAGTATGCGAACAAGCAGGCCGCGCATCTGCTGCATCTGTCGATTCCGTCGATGCTGAATCATTCGTTTCTCGAAGTGTTGCAGGCAGGCGGCGCCGGGAGCGAAATCCTGGCGAAGCTCGATGCCGGCGAAGAAATGCAGAATCGTGAACTGCAGCTGCGTTACGGCGAGGGCGCCGTGTGGGTCGCGCTCAGCACGAGCAACCTCGTGCTCGACGGCGAGCGTGTGCAGTGCAATGCGCTGATGGACGTGACCGAGGCGCACGAACTGTCGAACCAGCTTAGCTACCAGGCCACCTACGATGACCTCACCGGCCTCGTCAATCGCCGCGAATTCGAGGACCGTCTGCAGGAAGTGATCGAACTCGCGCAGGAGCGGCGCAGCGAAAACGTGCTGTGCTATCTCGATCTCGACCAGTTCAAGGTGATCAACGACACCTGCGGCCACATGGCCGGCGACGAATTGCTGCGGCAGCTCGCGCAGGAACTCTATCGCTGCGTGCGCCGCGACGACACGCTGGCGCGCCTCGGGGGTGACGAATTCGCGATCCTGCTCGAGAACTGCTCGCTCGAAAACGCCGAGCGCGCGGCGAACAACGTGCGCCAGGCCGTGCAGAATTTCCGCTTCATGTGGAACGAGAACATGTTCACGATCGGGGTCAGCATCGGCCTGACGCTGATCTCGCAGGACGGCGAGTCGATCTCCGAAGTCCTGCGCCGCGCCGACGCCGCGTGCTACGCCGCGAAAGAAGCCGGCCGCAACCGTTTGCACGTGTTCCGGATGGATGACAAGGAACTGGCGCAGCGGCACCAGGAGATGAGCTGGGTGTCGCGCGTGAACGCCGCGCTCGAAGACAACCGCCTCGAACTCTGGCATCAGGAAATCGCCGAGATCAGCCGCGAAGAATCGCCGCAGGGCAGCACCGCGGAAGATCACTTCGAAGTGCTGCTGCGCATGCGCGATACCGACGGCACGCTGATCATGCCCGGCACCTTTCTGCCCGCGGTGGAGCGCTACACGCTCGCGGCCAAGATCGACCGCTGGGTGCTGAAGGCCGTATTCCGCTGGTTGGCGGAAAATCCGCTCAGCCGAGATCGCATCGGCATTTGCGCGGTGAATCTTTCGGGTCAGACGCTTGGTGACCTCAGCTTCCACAACGAAGTGATCGCGCTGCTCGAGAGCTCGCACGTGCGCGCCGACCGCATCTGCTTCGAGATCACCGAAACCTCCGCCATCGCGAACCTGAGCAACGCCACGCTGTTCATGCAGCGCCTGAAGCAACACGGTTGCACGTTCGCGCTCGACGACTTCGGCAGCGGGCTGTCGTCGTTCGCCTACCTGAAGAGTCTGCCGGTGGACTTCGTGAAGATCGACGGTCTCTTTGTGAAGGATATCCTTTCGGATCCCGTCGACCGCGCGATGGTCAAGGCGATCATCGAAATGGCGCACGCGATGGGCAAGCTTGCGATTGCCGAGTTCGTCGAGAACGACGCGATCCTGCAGGAACTGATCGACCTCGGTGTCGATTACGTGCAGGGCTACGGTATCGGCCGGCCGGCGCCGCTGCGTTAAGAGGCGCCCGCTGCGTAAGAGGAGCCTTTGCGGTAAGGTACAATCGCCTGATGACCCAGGCGCCCTCCAGCTTCATTCAAGTCGACAAGCTTTCACGTTCCTATCGGCAGGGTGGCCAGCACCAGGCTGTGCTCGACCAGGCTTCGTTCACGCTGGCGCGCGGCGAAACCGTGGCGCTGCTGGGTCGCAGCGGTTCCGGTAAGTCGACGCTGCTGAACCTGATGAGCGGGATCGATCTCGCCGACTCCGGGCATGTGTCGTTCGAGGGCCGCGACCTCACCAGCTTGTCCGAGCAGGAGCGCACGCTGTTCCGCCGCAGGCACATCGGCTTCATCTACCAGTTCTTCAACCTGATTCCGAGTCTGACAGCGGCGGAGAACATTGCGCTCGTCGCCGAACTCAACGGGATTGCCGCGGCCGAAGCGCTGCGCCGCGCGCAGACCGCGCTCGTGGGAATCGGTCTCGGCGCCAAGTGCGCGCGTTATCCCGCGGAGCTTTCCGGCGGCGAGCAGCAGCGTGTCGCCATCCTGCGCGCGCTGATCCACGAACCCGCGCTCGTGCTGGCCGACGAACCCACCGGCAATCTCGATGCCGCCAGCGGCCAGCAGATGCTGGAACTATTGACCACGCTGGCACGCAGCCGACACTGCGCCGTGTTGCTCGTCACGCACAGTCTTGCGGTTGCACAGGCGGCCGACAGGATCCTGACCCTGGAGAAAGGCCGCATCGAGGAGCGCAGCGGTGACTTCGCCTGGTAAGCAGCGCTTCCTGTTTCTGAGCGCATGGCGCTACGCGCGCCAGCATCCCTGGCAAACCTGGTTGAGCTTTCTCGGCATCGCGCTCGGCGTGATGATGGTCGTCGCCGTCGATCTTGCAAACAGTAGCGCGCGCCGCGCCTTCGCGCTGTCGATCGACGCCGTCAACGGCAACATCACGCACCAGATCGTCGGCGGTTCCAACGGAGTGCCGGATACGGTATTCACCGCGCTACGCACCGAACTCGGCATACGCCGCAGTGCTCCTTCGCTCGACGCCACGGTGCGCATCGCGGGCCAGGAGTTCACGCTGCTCGGCCTCGACCTCGTCAGCGAAGCTTCGCTGCAGCGCCGCCGTCCCGGCTTCAGCATGGAGGCACGCGAGATGACGGCACTGGGCTTCGCCAGTCTTGCCAGCGGTAACGCCGTGCTGATGAGCGCGAACGCAGCCGCGGCGTTGAATCTGGAGGAAGGCAGCCATTTCATGTTGCAGACCGGCGCGAGCGAGAGCGAGGCCGTCCTCGCCGCAACCTTCGCCGGCGAGGAAACGGCTGCGACCGACGGCCTCGTTTTCGCCGACATCGCCACGGCGCAGGATCTGCTGCAGATGAGCGGTACCGTAGACAGCATCGATCTTGTGCTTACTTCGACCGCGGCCGACCGTGTGCGTGACTGGCTTCCCGCGGGCCTGACGCTGATAGAAACCAGCGCGCGCAACCAGTCCCTCGAGCAGATGACGTCGGCCTTCCACGTGAACCTGCTCGCGATGAGTTTGCTGGCTTTACTCGTTGCGGGCCTCCTGATCTACAACACGGTGAGTCTCTCCGTGCTGCAACGGCAGGAAACCCTCGGCGTGTTGCGTTCGCTCGGCGTAACGCGGGCCGAGCTCGTGCGTCTCGTGCTGGGCGAGGCCGCCGTGCTCGGCATTGCGGCGAGCCTTGCGGGCGTAGTGGCTGGCCTGCTGCTCGGGCAGGTGCTGGTACAACTCGTCACGCGCACGATCGACGATCTCTATTTCGACCTGACCGTGACCCGCTTTCTGCTCGAGCCGTTGTCGCTCGTCAAAGGCGTTGCACTCAGTGTGGGCCTGACGCTGCTCGCCGCCGCATTGCCCGCGTACGAAGCCGGGCTCAGTCAGCCGGTGACCTTGCGGCAGCGCGCGGTGCGCGACCGAGACTGGCAGCGGCGTTTGCCGTTACTCGCGCTCGCCGGCCTCGCGCTACTGGGTCTCGGTTACGCTTTGCTGGTTCCGGCGCAGGGTTCGCTCGTCGGCGGCTTCGTGGCCTTGAACCTGATCATCTTCGGCTTTTGCCTGATGATCCCGCTCGGCATGTACTGGCTGTTGCAGGGCGTACTGGCTCTCGGTGGCAAGCGCCTGAAGCAGACGCAAAGACTGTCGCTGCGCAACATCCAGACCGGCATCGGGCGCACCGGGCTGGCGGTGGCTGCGCTCGCCGTGTCGGTGTCGGTGACCGTGGGCGTCGGCATCATGGTCGGCAGTTTTCGCGACACGGTGATCCTGTGGCTCGACCAGACGCTCAGTGGCGACCTGCAGATCACGCGCCTGGACGAGGGCGGCGGCATCGCGCCGGAATTGCGGAATTTCGTTACGGCGCGGCCGGAGGTCGCTAACGTCATCACCGGTTACATGCTGCGGGCCGAAAGTTCGCAGGGGCCGGTGCGGGTCACGGCCGTCGGCGACGACGCGGCAGAGAACCTCTTCATCAAGGAGGTGAGCGACGAGAACCGGGCACTAGTCACCGCGGGCCTCGGCCTGCTCGTGTCCGAACCTTTTGCTTACACGCAGAACCTCGGCATCGGCACGATGCTGACTTTGACCACCGGGCAGGGCGAGCTGAGCTTGCCCGTACTCGGCGTGTTCTACGACTACAGCACCGGCGCCGGCATGGTGGCGCTCGCCGAGAAAACATTGCTGCGGGAATGGCCCACGCTGCAGCCCGGGCGTTTGACGCTGCAATTGCGCGATGGCACGGACACGGCTGCGCTCACTACGGCGTTGCGCCGCGAAACCGCACAACAGGCCGGTAGCTATGGAATTGCCGCGAACGCGGACATCCGCCGCATCACGCTGACGATCTTCGACCGCACCTTCGCGATCACGCACGTACTGCGCCTGCTGGCGCTCGTCGTCGCCTTCGTCGGCGTGTTGAGCGCGCTGATCGCGCTGCAACTCGAACGGATGCGCGAATACGCAATGTTGCGCGCCACTGGCATGACCGTGCGCGAAGTGGCGGCGATGATCGCCGCGCAGACGCTGGCAATGGGATTGATGGCAGGATTCTTCGCGCTGCCGCTCGGACTCATGATGTCCGACATCCTGATCGACGTGATCAACCGTCGCTCGTTCGGCTGGAGCATGCTGCACACGCTGCCGCCGAACGTGTTGTTCGAAGCCTTGTTGCTCGCGCTGGGCGCCGCGTTCATCGCGGGCCTTTATCCGATGCGGCGCGTGGCGCGGGTGCGTCCGGCAGAAGCGTTGAGGGGCGAATGATGCGGCGCATCTGCACCTGCGCTTTGTTGACGACGCTGGCGGCGTGTCACGATGCGCCAGTTGCCGAACCCGCCGCCTTCGATCTGAACGGCGTGCTCGGCGGGGACGACACCGAAGGCTATCTCCGCGCCGATGCGCCGCGCGCCTTCGACTTTCCTCAGGACCATGGTGCGCATGCGGGTTTCCGTAACGAGTGGTGGTACTTCACCGGCAATCTCGAAACGGCGGAAGGGCGCCGCTTTGGCTACCAGGTCACTTTTTTCAACGCGGCACTGCCCCTCACGGAAGCGCCGGCGTCAACCTCTGCCTGGCACAGCGAACGCCTGTGGATGGCGCACGTGGCGCTGACCGACGTCGCGGGTGAAGAACATTATCCGCTGGAACGCTTCTCGCGCGAAAACCCGGGTCTTGCCGGCGCAACGCTGCAACCCTTCCGCGTGTGGCTCGAAGACTGGCAACTGACCGGCACGGGCGAAGACGAGTGGCAACTGCACGTCGCCGACGAAGTCTTCACGCTCGATTTCGACCTCCGCGCGGCGAAGCCGCCGGTGCTGCAGGGAGTCGGCGGCCTCAGCCAGAAAAGTCCCGAACCCGGCAACGCTTCGTACTACTACAGCATGACGCGCATCGCGACGACGGGCACCATCCAGTTCGCCGGCGAATCCTTTGCGGTGAGCGGCGACAGCTGGCTCGACCGCGAGTGGAGCACCAGCGCGCTCGGCGCCGATCAAAGCGGCTGGGACTGGTTCTCGCTGCAGTTCGACGACGGACAGGAGTTGATGTACTACCAATTGCGGACAGACACCGGCGCCGCGCATCCGAACAGCTCCGGCAACTGGACCGACGCGGCAGCGCGGCAAACCCTGATCACTCCCGATGCGATCCTGCTTGAAGAGCTCGATAGCTGGACGAGTCCATCGGGAGTCGTCTACACCACCGCCTGGAACCTGCGCTATGCCGGCAACACCTGGCGCGTCGAAGCGCTCGTCGACGATCAGCTGATGGCGCTCAGCATCCCATACTGGGAAGGCGCGGTGGACGTGCTGAACGAAGACGGGGAACGCGTGGGCCGCGGTTACCTGGAGATGGTCAGGCCCTAGAAGCTCGAGCCGGGTTGTTTGAGAAACTCGAGTTCTTCGTTGGTCGATTGCCGGCCGAGAATGTCATTACGATGCGGAAAACGGCCGAAGCGGTCGACGATCGCCTTGTGCCGCAATGCGAAATCGTATTGCTCCGCTGCGTCCAGAGCCTTGAAGAGGCGTACGGATTCCTGCTGCACCTTGCGCGATTCGCTGTGCTGGTAAGGCATGTAAAGGAATCCGCGCTCCTTCGGCGCCAGGCTGGCGTCATGTCCGCCGGCCACCGCTTCCTGCGCCAGTGCCAGCGCCATCGCGTCGCTCGCGAAAGCCTGCGGTGTGCCGCGGAACATATTGCGGGAGAACTGGTCGAGCACGATGATTTCGGCGAGCCGGCCACGCGGCTGTTTGCGCCATTCCCAGAGCTCGCCCAGTTGCGCGGAGTGGTGCAGAGTACCGAAGCGCCTGCGTACTTCTGCGTCGAAAGCGGTGTCTACCTTCCACCATTGTTTCGGCGAGGTTTCGGTGAACCAGAAGCTGAGAACCGCTTCGAGCGACGAGTCCATACTTTACTTCGGAATGATGCGCTTGATGTGCGGCATGTGGATGTACACCGGCTTCTGCCCTCCGTCAGCTTCAGCCACTCCTTGCGTCAAAAGCGAGGGGATTACGGGCTCAAGTCGCGGTTCCGGGCTTGATGACACGCAGGCCGGCGGGATCGCCATTGTGCAGCGTCAGCTCGGCGTTCACGGTGCCTGCGGTGAAGCCCAGCACCTGTCCGGGTGCCAGGTCGAGGGCGACTTTGCAGCCGTCTTCGCTGGTCAGGCTGATGGTAAGGGCGGAGGCGTGGATGTTTTCGATGCTGGCCGTCTCGCCGGCCATGACTTTCTCGTGTGCGGGTTCTGCCATAAATGCTCCTTCAAAACGTAATGTGCACGGACGGCGCGCTGCGCTTGCCGTCGCCGTGATGTACGACTTCGATGTTGTTGCCGTCGGGATCCAGCACGAAGGCGGCGTAGTAACCGGGGTGGTAGGGCCGCTCGCCGGGACTGCCGTTGTCCTTGCCGCCGTTCGCCAGCGCCGTCTGGTAAAAATCGTTCACCATCGCGCGATCCTGCGCCTGAAATGCGAGGTGGTGCCGGCCGGTCAGCGCGCCCTGCGCGGCCTTGCTGTCTCTCGTCGAAACGAACAGCTCATCCGCCCAGAAGAAATCTGGCCCGAGACCACCCATCGGAATTTTCAGGGCGTCGAATACAGCGGTATAAAACTTCTTCGAGGCGGCGAGATCGCGCACCACGAGCTGGATGTGATCGATCAGGCGTCCGCGGTGCAGTTCCTTTGTTGCCATGCTGGGCTCCGGGTGCAATACAGTCGGCCCATCAACGTACCCTTAGGCAGGCGCAGAGCGTATGAGGTGTTCCACTGAATACGCGGAGCGCGACGCTCGACTTACTTTGTGGCCTTCGCCCTGGTCTTCTTCGCCGGTTTGGCCTTGCCGGCGGTGTTGAGCGCCACCGCTTCGCGAATCAGCGCCTTGAAAGCCGTGGCATCGACCGTCTCGCCCTCCATGATATCGAGCGCGCGGCGCACGTTGCCGTCGAGGCTGGAATTGAAAAGACCTTTCGGATCTTTCAGGGAGGCGCCCTTCGCAAAGGTGAGCTTCACTTTGTCCTTATAGGTTTCACCGGTGCAGACGATGCCGTCGTGTGACCACACCGGCACGCCGGGTTTCGTCGGCTTCACCCACTTCCATTCTTCGACGACGCCGGGATCGGCTTCGTTGATCAGCTTGCGCATCCGCGCAAGCGTGGCGCCGCGCCAGTCGGTGAGATCGGCGATGCGTTGTGAAATGCGCTTTGCCGCGTCTGCGTCAGCCTTTGCCATGCGGTTTCCCCCCGGTTGCGTTGTGTTGTTTTCAGCCATGAGCCGTAGTCCTTCGCGACCGGCAGTTCCTTCAATACATTCCATGCGCTGACGGCTTTCGCGTGGGTGGCGTCCTTGTGGTGCTTCATGAAGCCACTGACGAAATTCATGTACCTGCCGTGCGCGATCCGCTTGAACTCGGTTTCCGGCCGACTCAACGCATACAGTTGCCTGGCCAGGGCGCCATACGTGAGCCGTTTTCCCGCCGTCAGCTGCTCCTCGCGCCAGCGGTTCAAACGGTACCGCACGCCGGGGCGCGGCTTGAAACCGGGATCTTTCTTGCGCGCGAGTCCGATGATGAAGCCTTTCGTTATCTTGTTGCTCGTGTAGTGCGCAATCGGCAGGTCGGCGCGCGTCATCGCTTTCGACAGTCCGGACATGCGCGTTCTTCCCGCTATTGCATCAAAGCAATTTTGCCATGAATTCGAGGACGGTTGGCTCGCTGGCTTTGGCGTCGTAGCCGCTTTTGCCTTGCGATTGGCTGCAATTGAGATGCAGGCAGCCGCCATAACGCATGCCGAGATAGTCGAAGGTGCGCGTGAAGGCGCCGATGAAGGGCGGTGACGGCGCGTCGTAAACCGAGGTACAAAGCACGAAGCCGGTTTTGCCGCGCAATTGCCGGCCTTGCTCGAGCAGGTCCGGAAGGTCGAGGTAATCCGAAATCCGGTCCAGGAAAATCTTCATCGGCGGGCTGACGGCATACCAGTACTCGGGGCTGGCGAAGACGATCCTGTCGAAGCGAAGCACATGCTCCATCAGCGGCTCGAAGTCGTCGCCGCGGTTCCGGTGCTCGTAGTCGAAGGCGGAAATGTTCTGTTGCGCCAGATCCACGACTTCGATGTTGAGCGCGCCCGCGACGCGATCCATGAGCTTGCCGGTGTTGCCGTGGCGACGCGAACTGGAAAACAGCGCGATGGTCTGCGTCATGCGTCGTAATACCCGGCCAGCAGGCGCAACGCCACCCACGGGGCGGCGAGCAGCACCGCTGCCAGCAAGGTTGCCGCAAAGCTCATACCTTGCGGCGACGGGCCATAGGTATTCGCATCGGCGCGCCCTTTCGCGAAGGCCAGATAGACCAGCAGCACAAGGCCGGCCGGGACCAGCGCGATCGAGGCGACGGCGATCGCGCTGGCGGCCAGTGTCGTCCAGCCCAGGTCGCGGCCGCGTTTGGCCGCCGCGATGACCGTCAACACCAGGCAAAGTCCGACCATGACGACAAGCGCGGGAATCGTTTCGCCTTCACCATAACTGCCGTTGGTGGATATCTCGAGACCATAGATCAGCAAGGCGACGGCATTCAGCGCAGGCAAGACGCCGAAGGCGAAGAACTGGCTTCGGCTATAGCGGCGCGTCATGCCATGCCCGCGCCGACGGTTGCGCGCACCGGAATGCCGGCCGGATCGAAACCTTCGAGGCAGAACACGTTGATGCCGAAGTAGTCCGGCGTGACGCGTTTGCGGTGGAAGGGGTAGATCCCACAGGTTCCGCAAAAGAAGTGACGCGCGGTCTTCGTGTGGAACTGGTATTCGCGCAGTACATCCTGGCCGCTGAGCAGCGTGAACGCGCTTTCGTGCACTTTCACCATCAGCGCGTTCTTGCGGCGGCAAATCGAGCAGTCGCAGGTGGTGAGTTCGGGGAAGTCGGTGCGGATCTCGAATTGCACCGCGCCGCAGTGACAGGAACCGCGAAGGCTTTGCATGGGGCGGCTACCAGGTTTTCCGGAGGATTGCATGTCGGTTCGCTTCAGCCGGTGCTTTCGGCCAGCGTGAAGAAAAATGTAGCGCCGCCGTTGACCACACCTTCGGCCCAAATGCGCCCGCGATGACGATGGACGATCCTCTGCACCGTCGTAAGGCCGACTCCGGTACCCGAAAACTCTTTTGCCGACTCCAGACGCTGAAAAGGCCGGAAGAGCTGCGCCGCGTGTGCCATGTCGAAGCCAACCCCGTTGTCGCGAACGAAATAAACGTCGAGTCCACCGCGAGTCGTACGGCCGAATTCCACGCGAGGTGCAGACACCTTGCTCGAATATTTGTGCGCGTTGCTCAACAGATTCTCCATCAACACGGTGAGCAGCCCCTGGTCCCCGAGCACGAAGAGATCGTCGGCTATCACGAATTCGACGCGGCGACTCTGGGCGGCATGATGCAATTGCGCCGCGGTCTCCCTGGCGATGGCGCTCAGGTCGACCTGTAAGTACCGGACCGCCTCGCGGCCGACGCGCGCGAGCCGCAACAGATCTTCGATGATGGTCCCCATCCGCTGGCAGCCGCCGCGGATTTTTTCCACGTAACGCTTGCCGTCGGCTCCCAATTGCTCGCCATGATCTTCTTCCAGCATCGTGCTGAAGCCGTTGATGGCGCGCAGCGGCGCGCGCAAATCGTGCGTGACCGAATAGTTGAAGGCTTCCAGTTCCTGGTTTTTCAAAAACAGTTCTTCCGTGCGCTCGGCCACCTGCTGCTCGAGGCTGGCATACAGGTTCGCATTCTCAATTGCGATCGACGTGAAGTTGGCCAGGGCTTCGAGCAGGCGTATCGTTTCCGGACTCGGCGTGCAGTTGCGGGCCCAGTAATTGCCGATCGCACCGATCGGCTGTTCGACTCGGATCGGCACCATCAGCATGCTTTTGACGAAGGTGGGACGATAGGCGTCGACCGGAACGCGCGGGTCGGCATAGATGTCTTCGATCGCGACCGTCTTGCGATTGTTCATCACCCAGCCGCTGACGCAGGCGCTCATCGGAAAACGATTGCCTTTCCAGAGCGGCGAGATGGCGTTTTCCTCGGCGTAGAAACACTTGTCGCCGTCCTTCAGCACGAAGGTGGCGCCTTCGGCCTGGCTGATGTCCCGTGCCGCGAGCCGGACGACGTTCATCACGGAATTGAGATCGCGGGCGAGTGAAAGATCCCGTACTGCGGACAAGAGACGTTCTGTTGCTCCGTTCATCGGCTGCTCCCTGGAAGTTCGTACTGCGCGACTGTCCAGAGCCGACTTTACAACGGCGCGTTGCGCTTGTCAGCGCGGGAAACTCATTGTGTGACTGGCTGCCCGGATGTCGCGCCGAGTTCCAGCAGCACCCCTGCGGTGACTTCGTTGACGACGCCACCGGCGCGGTTCTGCGCGCCGGACTTGCCCATGGCCACGTCCAGCGCCGTGAAGCCGCCGCTGTCGGCGGCGTTGACGTCGGCACCGTTCGCGGCCGCGAACTTGATGAAGTCGTTCCAGCCCCACAGTGCCGCGCCATGCACCGGACGGCGACCCTGCGCGTCGCCGGCATTGATGTCGGCGCCCGCGTCGAGCAGCAGTTGCGCGGTCTCGATGCCATTCTGCTCGTCGCGGAAACGCGCGCGGATGTCGATCGTGCTGGAACCGAGGCCGGAGACGGCAAGCAGCGGCGTGTAGCCGACGGAGTTTTTCAGCTCCGGCAACGCGCCATGGTCGAGCAGCAGTTTGACCATCGGCACGTCGCCGGCTTTCGCGGCGCGGATCAGCGGCGTCGTGCCGATCGTCAGCATCGAGTCGCCGCCGCGGTCGTTGCCGAGCGAGCGGTAGGGCGGGAAGAGTTTCAGTTGCATGTTGGGATTGGCGCCCCTGGCGAGCAGCAGCGCGGCGATCTGGACGGGCGTCGTTTCATCGAGCGACGGACGATCGGGGCGGCCGCCGCGCGGCACCGTGTTGTAATCCACCGTGGAGTAGAGCGGCGCGCGGCCCCACATGTCCCAGCGGTTGACGTCGGCACCGGCTTCGATCAATACCTTCGCTACATCCCAGCGCGAATTCAGCGTGGCCGACAGCAGCGGCGTGATGCCGCTCGGATCGACCTGGTTCAGATTCGCGCCGCCATCGACCAGGGCCTGCGCGCAGGCGGCACAACCCTCCCGCGCGGCGAAGAGCAGCGCGGTGAAGCCGCCGAGCGGGCGCATCTGCGGACGCGGTTCCGCGGTGACCTGACGCTCCCATTCCTCGACTTTCGACACCGCATTCGGATCGGCGCCGTGTTCGAGCAGCAGTTGCGCCATTGCGGGCTGACTCTGCGCGCTCGCGAACATCAACGCGGTCTGACCGCGCCAGGTCTCGAAGGCGTTAACGTTCGCGCCGTGTTCGATCAGTAGTTCGGCGGCCGCGACGTGCGGCGTGCGTACGACCGACATCAGCGCGGTCTGGCCTTCGAGCGTGGGCGACTCGACGTCCGCACCGGCTGCGAGGAGGGCGCGCAAAACATCCGCGTCGCCACGCACGGCGGCTTCGGACATCGGCGAGGAGCCGTAGTCGTTGCGCGCATTCACGTCGGCGCCGGCTTCGATCAGCAGGTCGACGAGCGCCAGTTGGCCGTTGTACGCCGCCCAGTGCAGCGCGGTCGTGCCGTCCGGTGCGCGCGCGTTGACGTTGGCGTCTTCGCGAATCGCGGCGTATGCGGCGTCGAAATTCATCGCGCGCGCGTCGGCAATCAGGTCCGCCTGACTCGGCCCGGCGAGTGCCGTCAGCACCGCCATGACAAGGAGCTTCTTCAAGATCATATTTCCGTAAACATTCCGGTGCTGTCGCCAACGCTCGCGGTGTCGATGCCGACCTTGTTCATGAGCGTCAGGTGCAGGTTCGCCAGCGGGGTCTTCTCGGGATACACGAGGTGCTGGTTGCCTTTCAGCGTGCCGGCGCCGCCGCCGACGAGCGCGGTGGGCAGCGGCCAGTGGTTATGCAGGTTGCTGTCGCTCATGTTGCTGCCGAAGAGCAGGATAGCGTTCTGCAGCATCGTGTTTTCGCCATCCTGCGTTTCGCTCAGCTTCTTGACGAAGTCGGCGAAGACCTGCGTGTTGAAGGTCTGCACCTGCGCAAGCCGCGTCAGCTTCTGCGCGTTGTTCTGATGATGCGACAGGGGATGGAAAGCGTCGGACACGCCGATGAAGTTGTAGGGCTGGTTGCTGACTTCGGCGGCCATCATGTAGGACGCGACGCGCGTCAGGTTGCCCTGCCAGGCGAGATGCAGGATGTCGAACATCAGGCGCATGTGTTCGTCGAAGGCATCGGGTATGCCGCCGGGTGTGGGCGGCAGGTCGAGCGTCGATACGTCGCTCTGCTGCAGACGCTGAACGCGCGCTTCGACTTCGCGCACCGAGGCCAGGTAATCATCGAGCAAGGCCTGGTCGCGCGCGCCGAGCGTCTTGCGCACAGCGCCGGCTTCGCGCGTGACGAGGTCGAGGATGCTCGCGTTTTCCTTCGACAGGATCGCGCGTTCTTCCGGCGTGTCGCCCGAGCCGAACAGGCGCTGGAACAGCTTGCGGGGGTTGTGTTCCATCGGCAGCGGCGCGTCAGGCGCGCTGAAGGAAACGGTCTTGCCGAAGGTGCAGCCGTAGTTGCGGTCGCAGGAGCCTTCGCCGCCTTCTTCCTCCGTGGCGATTTCAAGCGAAGGCAGCGGCGCGTCGCTCGACACGCGCGCGGCCATCATCTGGTCGATCGTCACCCCGCCCCAGGGATCCTGGCTGATGCGCGGATGCACGCAACTCAGCCACGTGCCGGGCGTGATCGCGTGCACCGGCTCGCCGATCGCCGGGTGATTTTCGAGGCCGCTGAGCACCGTCAGGTACTGCTGATACGGTTTCAGCGGCGCGAGGATCTGTGGCAGTTCCACGTCGGCGCCGGTGGTAGCAGGAGTCCACTTGTCCATCACCGCGCCGTGCGGGAAGTAGATGAAGCCCACGCGCGGTTTCGGTGCAGCCGCGGTTTGCGCGAGCGCGGTGGCGGCGGGCAGCATCGCATCGAGCAAGGGCAGGGCGATGCCTGCGCCGGCGGCGCGGAGCAGCGTGCGGCGGGACAAATGTTTTTTCGTGATGAACATGGTCTTGTTCCTCAACGTGCGGCGGTTTCGGAGTTGGTCGGTTCGGGCATTTCACTTACGTCGATGGCATCCATCCGGAACGCGTCGCTCTGCACGATGCCGAGCACGAGCGCGGAGAGCGTGTAATTTTCGTCTGCCGCCTCGCGCACGATGCGGCGCAGGGTTGGCATGTCGTAGTACTGCAGTTCGCGGCCGAGTGCGAAGGTCAGCAGCTTTTCCGTAAACGTCTGGGCAAAGCGTTCCGGTTTCGCGACGAGCGCGCGCCAGAGGTCTGCCGGGCTCTGCACCGGCGTGCCGTCGGTCAACTGGCCCGAGGCATCGATCGGAGTGCCGGCGTCTTCGTCCTTCGCGCGCCACTGGCCGACGGCGTTGTAATTTTCGAGCGCGAGGCCGAGCGGGTCGATCACCGAGTGACAGGACTGGCAGGCCGGGTTGTTGCGGTGCATCTCGAGCCGTTCGCGCACCGTGACGTGTGCCTGGCCTTCGGCGATTTCGGGGAAGGCTTCGACGTTCGGCGGCGGCGACGGCGGTGGTGTGCCGATCAGCTTCGTCAGGATGTAAGCGCCGCGAATGACGGGCGAAGTGCGGTTCGCATAGGAAGTCGTCATCAGGACTGCGCCCTTTCCGAACAGGCCGAAACGCTGCGGGTCCGTGAGCTGCACGTACTGGAACTGGCCGCCGCGTACGTTGTTCAAACCGTAGTGCAGCGAGAGACGTTCGTTGATAAACGTGTAGTCGGCCGTGAGCAGCTCCGTGATCGGACGATCTTCGGTGAAGATGCTGCCGATGAAGAGTTCGAGTTCCTTCGTGAAATCCGGAATCAGGTCGTACGTGAACTGCGGGAAGATCGTGCGATCCGGATTCACCTGCTCCATGCCTTTGACGTTCAGCCACTGGAACGCGAAGTTCGTGACGAGCGCATTGGCTTTTGGATCCCGCAGCATGCGGCGCACCTGCGCTTCGAGTTCGGCGGGAGCGCTGAGACGGCCTTCTGCCGCGACCGTAAGCAAGGCATCGTCGGGTGGCGAGCTCCAGATGAAGAAGGCAAGGCGCGAGGCAAGATCGAGGTCCTTGAGTGCGAACGCGGCGCCGGGCGCGAGTCCTTCCGGCGGTGTGTGCGCGCGATACAGGAACTTCGGACTGGCGAGAATCGCCATCAAACCTTTCTGGATGCCGCCTTCGAAGTCGGCGCCCTGCGCGCGGCCTTCCGTGTAAAACTCCATCGCGCCGGCGACATCTTCTTCCGTGATCGGGCGGCGAAAGGCCTGGCGCGCCACGTTGGCGAAGATGCGCGTGGCACACGCCGCTTCTTCCGCGGCGATTTCCGGCACGCAGACGAACAGTTTGCCGCGGCTCGGCGTGTTGCTGACGCCGTTGGCATTGTACGGGCCGCGGATCGTGACGTTGTCGATGCGCGGACCGCCCGACACACCCTGCACGAGCACCGCCATGCCGTCGACCGGCACGAAGCCGTGCAGCGGCTCGATCTGTTCGGCGGAAGAACGCGCGATGAAGGTCACACCGACGCGATGCGGACCCGCCGCGACGAAGCGGCGAATATTCCTGAAGCGATCGTTGATCGCGCCCACGCCCTCGGCCTGCTGGATGTCCACGGCGCGCAGATCCGCGCGATCGCCCAGCCTGGCTTCGAAAATCTTCTCGTCGTCGACCGTGATGATCAGCGTGTTCTCGTCCATCACGCCCCATACGTAGCCGGCGCCGACGAGACCCGCGACGGAAAATTCGTATTCACCATCGGCGGGGAAGTTGTGTTCCACCAGCATGCCGCCGCGCGTGCCGAGCGGCAGGCCGTCGATGTGACGGTTCTGGCTTGCCTCCGGCGCGCCGGGATACACGCGGCCGGTCGGCAGCGCGTTTCTGTTGCCGAGCGCCAGCATGCTGACTTCGCGCGCGGCGAGCACGTACTGTTCGAGGAAGGAGGGCGAAACTTTCAGCACGTTCGCGATGTTGTCGAAGCCGCTGGCTTCGTCGTCGCGCGGCAGGAGGTCGGCCGGATCGATCTCGACGCCGAGGATGTCGCGGATCGCGTTGGCGTATTCAGTGCGATTGAGGCGATGCAACACGACGCTGCCGTGCTGCGGATTCCGCGCAACCGCCGCGTCGAGCGCATGTCCGAGGGCGGCGATCAAGGCATCGCGCTCTGCCTCGGTCGGTTGCTCCTGGTCCAGCGGCGGCATCATGCCGGCGGTGAGTTTGCGGATGACTTCTTCCCATATTGCGCCTTCGGTCAACAGGGATTCGGGTCCCATGTCTTCCAGCGACAGGCCGCCGGAGTAATCGCTGAGGTTATGGCATTTTGAGCAATAGTTGCCGAAGAACTTCCACTGGTCTGCCATCGGCGTGGCCGGATCGTCCTGCGCGAATACGGGGGACATGAACAGGGAAAGTAGCAGCAGCGCGCGTTTCATCGGCGGAACCTTCTCACTTCGGTGACGTGACCCCACGCGCTTTCGTAAGCGGTGGCAAGGAACAGCGCCGGATCGCCCCAGCGCGCGTCGAACTCCATCGTGGGTTTGCCGGCGATGAATTCGGCGAGGCTGCCGCCGGCGTAGTAATGCGTGCCGATCCTGTCGATCATCGTGTAGAGCATGTCGACCTGTTCCTGCAGTTGCGCCTTGCGCAGCTCCATGCCGCTGCTGTTGATGATGCGCGTGGCGTCGTCGCACATCGGGAGCAGCGTATTGAGCCCGTTGATCATGCCGCCGATCCAGCCGTTGGTGCTGTAGTCGAGCAGCGGGTAGGTCATGCTCGCAACGTCGCCCGCCATCAGGATGTTGCGCGCTGGGAAGAATACGTAGATGTCGCCGTCGGTATGCGCCTGCGGCAACACGCCATAGCGGAGTTCTTCGTTGAACGTGATTTTCTGTTCGTCGTAGTAGAAGGTGCTGTTCGGCAGCGCTTCGGACGGCAGCGGCGCGTACACCTTGCCTTCCCACTTGCTGACGATCTCGGTGCCGAGCCAGAGCTTCGTGTTCTCGTGGGCGACTATGCGCGCGCCGGCCTTGCCGAGCGTGGCGTTGCTGCCGACCTGGTCGCGGTGGCAGTGCGTGTTGAAGAGCAGGGAAGGATGCTGGCCAGTGCGGTCGCGGACCAGCGCGAGCAACGCGTCGCTGCCTTCGCTGCTGCCGCCGTCGATCAAAGCCACTCCGTCATCGCCCTGGCTGACGAGAACGGCGCCACCGAAGCCCTGCACCAGGCTGAGGCCGGCTCCAAGATCGACCCAGGATTCTTCCGGCTGAGCGGAGGCAAGACCGGGCAAGGAACCGCCTAGCGTGGTCAGCGTGGAAAGCTCGAGGAAACGGCGACGGTACATGTTCTTTTTATTCTGCGGAGCCTTCAGCGGTTTGGTCAGAGGCGCTGCACCGGCTCAATTAAGGAAGAACGGCGCAGGGCACCAATTTTGCCCAAAAAGGCACTGATCTGGATAGAGTTTTGTCCCCTTATTTGCCGGGTTTATCTTTACACTCGCGCCCTACCTAGCTAATCTGCCGCCCTTTTCCAGTTAGCTCGCTCCGCACATGCACCGCACTGCTTTTTCGCTGCTCCATAACCCCCGTCTGAACAAGGGTACTGCCTTCACGGAGGCTGAGCGGGAACAGTTTGGTTTGCATGGTCTGTTGCCCCCCAACGTCAGCACGATGACCCAGCAGGTCGCGTGGGTTCTCGAAAACCTGCGCAGTCAGGCCCAGCCGATCGACCGCTACCAGTACATGGCGGGCCTGCAGAAGCGCAACGAGCGGCTTTATTACCGCGTGCTGATCGACCATATAGAAGAGCTGATGCCGATCGTCTACACGCCGACCGTCGGCCAGGCCTGTCAGGAGTTCGCAAATCTGTTCCGTCACGCGAACGGTCTGTACGTGTCGATCGACCATCGCAGCCGCATCGACGAAATCCTCAGCAACTGGCTCGAGGAAGACGTGCGCCTGATCGTCGTCACCGACGGCGAGCGCATACTTGGCCTCGGCGACCTCGGCGTCAGCGGCATGGGCATTCCGATCGGCAAGCTTGCGCTGTACTGCGCCTGCGCCGGCATCGATCCTGCACAGTGCCTGCCGATCACGCTCGACGTCGGCACGAACAATCTCCGCTTCCGCACCGATCCGCGTTACTACGGCCGCCGCGAAGCGCGCGTGCGTGGCGACGAGTACTACGCCTTCGTCGAAGATTTCATCCAGGCCGTGATGCGCAAGTTCCCGAACGCGCTGTTGCAGTTCGAAGACTTCGCCACACCGCAGGCCGTGGAGCTGCTCGAGAAATATCACGACCGTTTGCTGTGCTTCAACGACGACATCCAGGGCACCGCCGCCGTCGCCGTGGCGGGCTTCTTCGCCGCGTCGCGCATCACGAATACCAAATTGTCCGACATGACGTTCCTGTTCGCCGGCGCCGGCTCGGCCGCCACCGGTATCGCCGGCCTGCTGGCGATCGCGATGCAGCAGGAAGGCCTCAGCCGCGAAGAAGCGCTTGCGCGCTGTTACTGCTGCGACAGCAAGGGCCTGATCACGAAAGACCGCGAGGAACTGACGCCGCATGCGGCGCCGTTCGCCGCCGACCTGCCGCCGATGACGCTCGAACAGGCCATCGCCGCGATCAAGCCGAACGCCTTGATCGGCGCAACCGCGCGCGGCGGCACCTTCACCCCGGAAATCCTGCAGCAGATGGCGCGCCTGAACGCGCAGCCGATCATCTTCGCGCTGTCGAATCCGACGACGAAGGCCGAGTGCACCGCCGAAGAGGCCTACACGCACACGAAAGGCAAGGCGATTTACGCCAGCGGCAGTCCTTTCAGCCCCGTGATCGTCAATGGGGAGATGCGCGTGCCGGGCCAGGGCAACAATGCCTACATCTTTCCGGGCCTCGGGCTTGGCGTGCTGCATGGCAGGGTCACGCGCATCACCGACGATCTCTTGATCGCAGCGGCAAAAGCGTTGGCCGAAGCGGTTACGCCGGGCCAGTTGAACACCGGCTGCCTGTATCCGCCGTTGACGCAGATTCGCGACGTGTCGCTGAAAATCGCCGTGGCGGTGGCGGAAGCCGCCGCGCAGAAGGGACTGACCCGCCGAATCATCGGGCCGCAATTTGCCGATGAAGTCGGCGCTGCCATGTACGATCCGCGGTACTGAAAGCGGTTCACATTAATTGCACATTGGGCCTATACTTTAGCCGCGTTTTTAGAACGTAATAAATACGGCTTTTTTGAACAACAGACCGGCAAAAGCCGGCACTCCAGATCGGCCCCATTTGACACCGAGCAACACACACTCTCAGAAACAACCGTTACACTCGGCCTTCAATCCGCTACGCTGCTTTGCCGCGTGCCTTCATGAGAATAGAACATGAATTTTTTAATGTGGTATGAGGAAGGTCCCGTCGGGATCTTCATACGTGAATCGTTGTGGGGTTATCCCATCACGCTGTCGAGCCATGCCGTGGGCATGGCCACCGTCATGGGCGTGGTCGTGGTCGTGTGCCTGCGCGTGCTGGGCTTCGCCAAGAAGCTGTCGATTCCCGCCTTCGACAAGCTGCTGATCGTCGGCTGGGTTGGTTTCATCATCAACCTGATCTCCGGTCTGATCCTGTTTGCCGGCACCGCGACGACCTACTTCTTCCAGGGCACGTTCCAGCTGAAGATCGGCGCCATCCTGCTCGGCGGCGTCCTGATGAAATTCGTGCTCGGTGCCGTGCGCGACAACAAACCCCAGGTCACCCAGAAAATCCTCGCGTTCGCGTGCATCGCATGCTGGACGGTGGGGATGGTCACGGGCCGCCTGATGGCTTACCTGGTGTGAGGGCGAAACGATGAACTGGGAACCTTTGGCAATCTGGCTCAGCGAAACCGCGCTTCACGACGCGATGGTCAACTATTCGTGGATGTTTCCGATGATGGAAACGCTCCACTTCCTCGGTTTGACGGTGCTGTTCGGCTCGCTGCTGCTCGTCGACCTGCGCGTGATGGGCCTCATCAAGTTCATTAACATGAACGAGGTGATGAAGTACTACATCCCTCTGGCCATCGCCGCGTTCGCGGTGAACCTCGCCTCCGGCATCTCCTTCCTGTGCGCTGACCCGTACAGCTATTTTCCGAACCTGGGCTTCCAGTGGAAGATGGGCATGATCTTCGTCGCGGGCATCAACGCGATCTGGTTCTGGATCGGCGAACACAAGGAACTGAAACAGTTGGCCGACGGTCAGGACGCACCGTTCCGCGCGAAAGTGATCGCGCTGATTTCGATCGTGGTGTGGCTGGCGGTGATCATCCTCGGCCGTATGATTCCTTACCTGGAATTCTGATTAGCAAGCATGTTCGACAAAAGAGGGCTTCGGCCCTCTTTTTTATTGCGCGGAATTACGCGAGGGACGGGGTGTCGAGGAGCGCGAGCTGCGGCGATACATGCAGTTGCACGTCCGTTTCCGCCTGCAGCGTGTGCAGTGTGATGCCTTCGATCAATTCGCGCAGCCACACTTTGCCGTCGACGAGATCGAGCACCGCAATGTCCGTATAGACCGTCGTCACGCACTTCTTGCCGGTCAGCGGCAGCGTGCACCGCGGCACGATCTTCGCGCTGCCGTCCTTCGCGAAATATTCCATCATCACGAGCACGTGTTTCGCGCCCACGGCGAGATCCATCGCGCCGCCTACGGCGGGGGCCTTGCGGCCTTTCGGCAAGTCCCAGTTCGCGAGATCGCCGTTTTCGGCGACTTCGTAAGCGCCGAGCACGCTGTAGTCGAGGTGGCCGCCGCGCACCATCACGAAGGAATCGGCGTGACCGAAGTAGGCGCCGCCCGGCAGGAGTGTCACGGGAATGTTGCCGGCGTTGACGAGGTTCATGTCTTTCTTCTCGGCCGTTTGACGCGGACCGATGCCGAGCAAACCATTTTCGCTGTGGAAAATGATTTCGCGCCCGGCAGGCACGTAGTCGGACACCATCAGCGGCATGCCGGAGCCGAGGTTCACGTAGGAACCTTCGGGAATGTCCTGCGCGACGCGCCAGGCGATCTGTTGACGAGTCAGTTGCCGCATCAGGGCTTACTCAAAAATCGCATCAAGGCTTCCTCGCGGTCGCGACGACGCGCTGCACGAAGATGCCGGGCGTGACGACGTGCTCGGGATCGATCGCGCCGAGTGGCACCAGTTCGTCCACCTGCGCAATCGTCACCGCGCCGCCCATCGCCATCACCGGATTGAAGTTGCGCGCGGCCTTGTCGTATACGAGATTGCCCCAGCGGTCGCCGCGCAGCGCGCGCACCAGCGCGAAGTCGGCTTTGAGCGCGGGTTCGAAGATATAGGTCTCGCCATCGAAGTCGCGATGCTCCTTGCCGTCGGCGAGCGGCGTGCCGACACCGGTGCGCGTATAGAAACCGGGAATCCCCGCGCCACTGCAGCGCACGCGCTCGGCGAGCGTGCCCTGCGGAATGATTTCGATCGTTAGACGGCCGCTGTCGCGCAGGTCTTCGATCAGCGTCGTGCCTTCCTTGCGCGAATAGGAACAGATCATCCGGCTGATGCGGCCGTCGCTCAGCAACCTGACCATGCCGCCTTCGCCGACGCTCGGATTGTTGGACACGGTCGTCAGATTACGCGCGCCTTTCGCGTGGATGGCCAGCAACAGTTCGTCGGCGAAGCCGCAGTTGATGAAGCCACCGAGCAGCAGGATTGCGCCGTCGTGAACGTCGGCGACGGCGTCGGCGGCGGAAGCGAGGGTTTTGTCGATCATGGGGTGTCCGTGGTTCGCGCGGAGCATGAATGAGAGGGTACGGCCCCGTCAAATCTGGCATACTGCGAATCGCGATTCGATTTATTCAGTCAGAACCATTCAGAACAATACAAAATAACAATAACCACGCAGAGCTCTACCTGTGACGCACTCTTCAGACGCGAACCCCGCGCCCGACTTCAGCGGCCCCGGCCCCATTCAGCAATACCAGCAGGCCCTCACGCAGGGCAAATTCCGCATCCAGCAATGCAAGGACTGCGGCAAGCACGTGTTCTATCCGCGCCTGCTTTGCAATCATTGTGGTTCGCCCGACATGAAGTGGGTAGAACCCACCGGCCGCGCGACCGTTTACTCCACGTCGGTCGTGCATCAGAAGCCTGATAAGGGCGGCAACTACAACGTGGCTCTGATCGAACTCGAGGAAGGTCCGCGCATGCTGTCGCGCGTGATGGATCTCGAACCGGAGAAAGTGAAGATCGGCATGGCGGTGAGCGCACACATCGGAATGATCGACGGTCAGCACGCGGTAGTGTTCTACAACAAGGAGCAGGGGAGCAGGGAATGGTGAAGCTGCTCGAAGGCGCGGAGTCGTTGCGCGGCTCCTCCGCAGTGGTAGGCGTGGGGCTCAGCCGCTTCGGCGATCTCGCCCGGCGCACGCACATGGAGATCATGGGCGAAGCGGTGTATCACGCCCTCGCGGATGCCGGACTTTCCATTCACGACGTGGACGGCATCTTCGCGTCCAATTTCGTCGATCAGCTGACGCCGCTCGTCGTCGCCGAATACTTCGGCATCAAACCCGATTTCATGGACGGTTCGAACCTCGGCGGGTCGGTGTTCGTCAATTCGCTGCTGTCGGCTTCGCTCGCGCTGAAGCACGGACTCTGCAACGTGGCGCTGATCTGCTACGGCAGCAACAACCGCAGCGGCGGCATCGTGCCGCCGGCGCATGCGAAGACCGTCGAGAGCGTCTACAAACCGCGCTACCCGATGCAGGCCTATGCGCTTGCCGCGGCGCGCCATATGTATCAGTACGGCACGACGCGCGAGCAACTCGCCGAAGTAGCCGTGGCGGCGCGCAAATGGGCGCAGCTGAATCCGGCCGCCGAGATGCGCGATGAGCTGACGATCAAGGACGTGCTCGACGCGCGCCGCGTGATCGAGCCTTTCGGCGTGCGCGACTGCTGCCTCGTCAGCGACGGCGGCGGGGCGATGATCCTGGTGCGCGCGGACCGCGCCAGGGACTTCCCGAAGAAGCCTGTCTACATGCTGGGTGTCAGCTCGCGCACGACGCACAACGTCATTTCCGAAATGCCGGACCTCACGGTGACGGCGGCCGCGCAGAGCGGCCCCGAAGCATTCGCGATGGCGGGCGTAAAGCCGGCGGACATCGACGTCGTCGAGCTCTACGACGCCTTCACGATCAACACGATCCTGTTCCTGGAAGACATGGGCTTCTGCAAGAAGGGCGAAGGCGGCGCTTTCGTCGCGAATGGCAACATCGCGCCGGGTGGCAAGCTGCCCGTCAATACGAATGGGGGCGGTTTGAGCTGCGTGCATCCTGGCATGTACGGCATTTTCCTGATGATCGAAGCCGTGCAGCAGTTGCGCGGCGAGTGTGGCGCAAGACAGATCAGAAATGCGAAGCTGGCGGCATGCAACGGCAATGGCGGTTACCTGTCGAGCCAGGTTTCCGCCGTATTCGGCACCGGAGAAACGCTCTAGACTGCTTGAGATTACAGTACGGCATATCAGGCGAAGGGAGGCGGTGGTCTTGTGAAGCAAGACGCGGATATTCCTGCGGGCACCGGCCGGATCCACTGGCTGCTGGCCTCTGCTGTGCTGTTGTTCGGACTCGCGGTCACCGCGTGGTTCCTGCGCAACGATCGTCAGCGGGAGCAGGAGTACATCGACGCCACGTTCAACGCCTCCGTCGAGCGCATCACCACCAACATCGATCACCGCCTGCAGACCTTGCAGGCAACGATGCGCGGCGTACAGGGTTTCCTCGCCACATCGAGCGCTGTCGACGACGTCGAGTTCCGCCGCTACATCGCGTCGCTGCAGATGGCTACGTCTCTGCCCGGCATTCAGTCCGTCGGTTATGTCGAGCTGGTCAGACGTACGGACCTTGACGCGCACCTGCAGCGCCAACGGGCGATGACCGGACCGGATTACCAGATTACGCCGCCGGGCGAGCGCGAGCGTTATGCCCCGATCGTTTACATCGAACCCCAGAACACCAATGTTGCCGCGATAGGCTTCGACATCTTCACCAATCCTCAGGCGCGCGAAGCCACGGCGCGCACATTGGAACTCAACGACGTGGCGATTTCGGCGCGCACGATACTCCTCCAGGACCAGGGCCGCGACGGGACGTACGCCTTCGTCATGTACCTGCCGGTTTACCGCAATGGCGCGGCGCTCGACACGCAGCAGGCGCGGGAAGACGCGATACTCGGTTGGGTCAACGTGCCGTTCCGCATGACCAACCTGATGGACGGCATGCGCGGCGAATTCAGTCCCAACGTCTACTTCGAAATCCATGACGGCACGCCGGGCAACGACAGCCTCCTGTACCGGTCGCAGCACGCGTCCGGCGAGAACAGCATCGACCCCACGCTGGCCGTTGCGGAGCGCACGATCTGGGTCGGTGGCCGCGAATGGATCTTGCTGATGAACATTACGCCCGATTACATAGCGAGCATCAATCCGCGCGACCAGTCGGCCCTCGTCGTCGCGAATGGTGTACTGCTGTCGCTGCTGCTGAGCCTCGTGGTCTGGCTGATGGTGAAAGCACGCTACAGCGCCGAACACCGCTTCGCGCGAGTGTTCGACAACGCCGGGGAGGGCGTGCTGCTCTTCGATCGCAACTACCAGCTGCTCGACGCCAATGCGCTCGCGCTCAAGCTTTTTGGTTACACCAAGAGCGAGCTGCGCACGGCGCGTCTGCCCGCGCTCGCCGGGCTCGCTGCAGCCGAACTGGATGCGCAGCTGGCGGAGGCGCTTCCCGGTAGCCGCTGGCTCGCGGAGTGGGAATGCAATACGCGCGAGGGCGGCGTGTTTCCCGCGCAGGTCAGTATCGGCGCGGTGAATGCAAACCAGTACTTCGCCGTGCTGCGCGACATGACTCAGCGCCGTAAACACGAGCAGCGCATCCTTCGCCTTACGCATTTGTACAAGGCGCTCAGCGCAACGAATCAGTCGATCCTGCACCGCACGAGCGAAACCGAGTTGTTTCCGATGGTGTGCCGCGTCGCGGTGGAGTACGGAGGCATGGCAATGGCATGGGTCGGGCAGCCGATGCACGGCGGGCATGTCATGCCGCTTGCGGCCTTCGGCGAAGAGCTCGACTATCTCGCGCGGCTCAACATTTCCGTGCGCGGCGACGTGCCCGAAGGACTGGGGCCCACCGGCACCGCGCTACGCGAAGACCACGCGGTGATCGTCGAGGATTACCGCAACGACGCCGCGCCGCGGCCCTGGCACGCGATGGCGCGCGAACATGGCTGGTCTTCAGCCGGCAGCTTCCCGATCCGCCGCGGCGGCAAGCCATATGCCGCGCTGACCGTGTATCACGCGCTGGCCGACGCGTTCGACGCCGAGGCCATCGCGCTGCTCGAGGAGATGACCCACGACATCAGCTTCGCGCTGGACAATTTCGATCTCGAACGCGAACGCGCGCAGGCAGCGCAGGCGCTTGCCGAAAACGAAGCCAAGATGAGCGCGATTCTCGAAAACGTCGGCGTGTGCATTTACCTCAAGGACACCGAAGGCCGTTATCTCTATGCGAACCGCGCACTCCAGGAATTACTGGGCGTCACCAGTGTGGAGATGCTGGGTTCCACGTGCGAAGAGTTCTTCGATCCGGCCGGCCTGGCCCAAATCTATGCCAATGACGAGCGTGTGCTACGCAGCGGCGAAACCCTGCAGTGCGAAGAGATCGTGCGTATCAGGGCGACCGGCGCGACACACACCTACCTGTCGGTAAAACTGCCGCTGCGGCGCGGCGACGGCAGCATCTACGCGCTCTGCGGCATTTCCACCGACGTTACGCAGCACAAGATCAAGGACGAGCGCATCGCGTTTCTCAGCAACTACGACGTGCTGACGATGTTGCCCAATCGCGAGTTGCTGCGCGACCGGGCGCGGCTGGCGCTTGCCACCGCGCAGAAGGCCAAAGGCAAGGTCGCGCTGCTCTCCATCGACCTCGACCGCTTCAAGATCATCAACGACTCGCTCGGTCCCAGCGTGGGTGACGAACTGCTGCTCGAATTCTCACGCCGCCTCAGCGCGTTGATTCAGCCGCAACACACCTTGTGCCGGCAGGGCGGCGACGACTTCCTGCTGCTGATGCCAGGCTGCAGTGCCGGCGGCGCGGAGCACACCGCGCGCAGAATCATCGAGGAAGCGACCAAACCCTTCATGCTGCACTCGCAACGCGTGGTTGTGACGGCCTGCATCGGCATTGCGCTATATCCAGAGGACGCGCGCGACTTCGAGCAACTGGCGCGCTCCGCCGACACCGCGCTGTTCCGCGCGAAAAAAGCCGGTTCCGGCAGTCTGCAGTTCTTCACGCGGCAGATGCATGAACAGGCGAGCGAAGTGCTGCAGATCGAATCCGAGTTGCGCCAGGCCATCGAACTCGGCCAGCTGCGCCTGCACTACCAGCCCCAGATCGACCTGAAGACGCGCCGCATCAACGGCGCCGAAGCGCTCATTCGCTGGGAACATCCGACACGCGGGCTGATGTTGCCGGAAAGCTTCATTCCGATTGCCGAGGAAAGCGGGCTGATCGTCGAAGTGGGCACCTGGGTGCTGCGCACGGCGATCCGGCAGTGCAAGGCCTGGGAAAAAGCGGGTCTCGCGCCGGTGTCCGTTGCCGTGAACCTGTCGGCGATCCAGTTCCGCCAGGCGGACTTCTACGCCACCGTGGTGGGCATGCTCGACAAGGAGGGACTGGCGCCGCACCTGCTAGAACTGGAGTTCACCGAAGGCATCGCGATGGAAAACTCGGTGTATACGATCGACATGCTGACGCGGCTGCACGACCTTGGCGTGTCGCTGTCGATCGACGACTTCGGCGTGGGCTATTCGTCGCTGAACTATCTCAAGCGCTATCCGCTGCACACGCTGAAGATCGACCAATCGTTCGTGCAGGGACTGGGGCATCACACCGGCGACGAAGCGATCGTCAACTCGGTGATCGCGCTGGCGCAGAGCCTCGGGTTCAAGACGCTCGCGGAAGGCGTCGAGACCGAAGCGCAGCTCGCGTACCTCGAACAGAAAGGCTGCCACGAAGTGCAGGGCTTCCTGTTCAGCAAGGCGGTCACCGCGAACGAGTTCGCGGAGCTGCTGCGGAAAAACGTCTAGAAACCTTTATTCCACTCCCCGGCGAAAAAGCGCGTTTCCAGCGCGGCACGCGCGCGCGGCTTGAGTTCGCGCGCCTTGAACTGTTCGGGCAGTTGCGGCTCCTCCAACTGATACCCGATCGTCATCATCACGAGCGCTTTGTAGCGGTCCGGAATGGCGAAAAGTTCGCGCGCCTTGTCGGGGCTGAAGCCTGCCATCTGGTGGGTCATCAAGCCGAGCGCCGTGGCCTGTGCGCACATGCTCATCGACGCGGCGCCGGTGTCGTACGGCGCGTGCTGGTTGGGTTTGTCGTTGTGCACGAACTGGGTGTCGTGGCAGATCACGACGAGCACCGGCGCGTGCTGGCACCAGGGCTGGTTGCCTTCGCCGAGGCAGGCGAACGCCTTGTCCCAGGCGGGGCGGTTCGTGGTCTTGTCGCAGATCAGGTAGCGCCAGGGCTGGTCGCCGAAGCAGGAGGGCGCCCAGCGACCGGCTTCCATGATCGCGCGCAGGTCGTTTTGACTCACCGCCCTGGCAGGGTCGTAACACACACCGCTCCAGCGCTGGGCCAGGACCGGCAGAATGGGGGCGGAGACGTCGATGCTTTTATGGATCATGGAGGGTTCCTGAAGGCTTGAGTGGCGCGATTTTAGCCGCCTTATGGATGAGCCAACAGGGCAAAGTCGCGCTGAAACATCCGGCTTTCGCGCCGGTCTAAACCTTCATGGAAGGGGCGTTTTTAGAGTCTAAATGGACCCTTGAAATCGCCTTGGGCAGTTCCCATATTGAAGTCATGAATCCCGGATGGGAGGGGGAATGAGTACCCTGAGGTCCGGTACAGCAGAGCTTCGGGTTGGCGCATCAAGGTTAGCGGTGCTAACATTTACGCCCCCGCGGCCAGGAGCCGTGGATATGAATACAAGCATTGAATTTGATCTGGATTCAGACCTCGACAACGAGGTGGACTACGATCTGGACCAGGATGTAGAAACTGCCGCTGAATCCCGCGGCAAATCCAGCAAAGGTGGCAAAAAGGCCGCCAGGACTGGCTCGAAGAAAGTTCTGACTATGAGCAAAAACTCTAGTACTGGCAAAGAGTTACAAGTAATGGACACGATGGTTCCGGGGCGCGACCTCGGGGCCTACATTACTGCGGTCAATGGTATTGCGATCCTGTCGGCTGAAGAAGAGGCCGGCCTGGCTAAACAGTACTATTACGAAGAAAATCTGGATGCTGCCAGAAAGTTAGTGCTGGCTCACCTGCGCTTCGTGGTCCATGTGGCCAAGAGCTATTCCGGTTATGGCCTGAGCGAAGCCGACCTGATCCAGGAAGGCAACGTGGGTCTGATGAAAGCCGTCAAACGCTTCAACCCGGAAGTGGGTGTGCGCCTGGTCTCTTTTGCCGTGCACTGGATCAAGGCCGAAATCCACGAGTTCATCCTGCGCAACTGGCGCATCGTCAAGGTCGCCACGACCAAGGCCCAGCGCAAACTGTTCTTCAACCTGCGCGGCGCCAAAAAACGCCTTGGCTGGTTGAGCCAGGAAGAGGTGCAGGAAGTCGCCGACGACCTCGGCGTCGATGCCGCCACCGTCACGCAGATGGAAGGCCGCATGGGTGCGTATGATGCCTCCTTCGACGGTGCCGCTGACGCGGACGAAGAAGAAGCCAGCCAGGCCCCCGCGTTCTACCTGGAAGATTCGCGTTACGACCCTGCCCGCAGTGTCGAAAACGCAGACTGGGAAAAGACGAGCACCGACGGCCTGTATGTCGCCATGAAAGAACTCGACGACCGCAGCCGCGACATCCTGACCCAGCGCTGGCTCAACGACGACAAAGCGACGCTGCATGACCTTGCGGCGAAGTACAACGTCTCCGCCGAGCGCATCCGTCAGCTCGAGAAGAACGCGATGGATAAAGTCAAAGCCTTGATGGAAGCGTAAGCGAAAACAGCTATACCAAAAGCCGTCTGCATAGACGGCTTTTGTTTTTCATGAACAAGCAAAAAAGCCACCGGCTAAACTCTACGCGCAGTCAGTGTGTCGAGGCTTCGAACGCCGCAGGCGCTTATGAATAAAACTCTTTTTCTTGCCTCACTCAACGGCCTGCTGGTCGTACTGCTTGGTGCTTTTGGTGCGCATGCGCTCGAAACGCGCATTCATCCGGAGCTGCTGCAAACCTGGAACACGTCAGTGCAATACCACATGTTTCACACGCTGGCGCTGTTCGCCGTTGGGCTGCTGCAGCGCGATGGCGCCTTCGCTAATCTCAAGCTCACTACGAATCTATTTCTGGCCGGCCTCATCCTGTTCTGCGGCAGCCTGTATGTGCTCGCGCTGACCGGCGTGCGCATGCTCGGCATGATCACCCCGGTGGGCGGCCTGCTGTTCCTCGCGGGCTGGGCGCATCTCGCGCTGGTTTGTTACAGGGCGCGCAGGTAATGGGTGGCAGGCCAACGGCGGACATTCCGCTGCGCACGGTAAAGTCCTTCGTCATTCGCATCGGGCGCATGACCGCCGCGCAGAAGCAGGCTTATGAAGCTCAATGGCCGCTGCATGGCCTGAACGCAAACGAAAAATTCGACCAGCAAAACAGCTTCGGCCGTAGCGCGCCGCTCGTGTTCGAGATCGGCTTCGGCATGGGCCAGTCACTGATCGCGATGGCGCAGGCGCATCCCGACTGGAATTACATCGGCGTGGAGGTGCATCCGCCGGGCGTGGGCAATGTGCTGCGGTTGAGCGCCGAAGCGGGGCTGAGGAATCTCAAGGTCTACAAAGCCGACGCGAAAGCCGTGCTCGCCGACTGCATTGCCGACAACACACTCGATCGCGTGCAGATATTCTTTCCGGATCCCTGGCACAAGACGCGGCACCACAAGCGCCGTCTCATTCAAAGCGAGTTCGTGCAGGAGCTGCGTCCCAAAATGAAAGTCGGCGGTGTGCTCCATCTCGCCACCGACTGGGAGCCTTACGCGAAACACATGATGAAAGTCCTGAGCGGCGCGGAAGGTTTCCGTAACTGCAACGCCAGCGGTGCCTACGCGACTGAACATGACCGACCCCCGACGAAGTTCGAACAGCGCGGGCAGAAGCTTGGCCATGGCGTATGGGACATGTTGTTCGAACGGGTGAGCTGACCTTGCGTTGACAGTGACAAGCGGCACCGTGCTAGATTCGTCCGCGCCCCAGGAATAACAACAACACATCGAGGTGTATTCATGTCCGCGCTACCCAGGCTCGCCTGCTCCACTCTACTGCTTCTGTTTCCCTGCGCTTTTCAGACAGCACACGCGCAAGTGGCCTGCGACGCCGCCGCCCGCCAAACTTTCGTTTGCGGCGCGACGAATCCCGAAGACCTCGTCTCCGTGCCCGGCGCGAATGCCGTCATCTCTAGCGGCATGGCGGACGGCGCCGGCTTTTACCTGATCGATACGCAGAGCGGCGTGCTGAGCACCTTGAGTTTCGACACGCGTCCCGACACGACGACGTTCCCGGGTTGCGCCGCGCCGCCGTCAGCGCAAACGCTGCAGACGCATGGTCTCAACATCCGCGCGCTGAGCAATGGCAGCACGCGTCTGCACGTCGTCGGTCACGGCGGCCGCGAAGCGGTGGAAGTATTTGAAGTCACGACCAGTGGCGCACCGAAGCTCACGTGGATTGGCTGCATTCCGATGCCGGAAGGTCTCGCCGCGAACAGCGTTGCTTCCTTCGCCGACGGGTCACTGCTCGCGACCGTGCTGTTCATGCCGGGCACTGTGTTCGCTGATGCCGTCGTCGATCGCAAGAACACGGGCGCCGTGTTCGAGTGGGCGCCAGGTGAAAGTGGCTTCACGATGATCGCCGGCAGCGAATTGCCCGCGAACAACGGCATCGAAACTTCGGCCGACGGCAGTGAGTTCTACGTGGTGTCGTCCGGCTTCCAGACGATCGTGAAGTTTGCGCACAGCAATCCGACGCGCCAGCTCGGCACGACGGATCCATTGCCGTTCACGCCGGACAACGTGCACCTCGGTCCCGATGGACGTCTCTACACCGCCGGCATGGCGAACGACGTGCCCGAATGCGGTGGCCCGCCGGGTCCGCAGCACAGCATCGAAATTCTCGCCGTTTGCCCGCGTGGCACGATCGCGATGGCGATCGATCCAGCGACGATGGCAGAAACCGTCGTCGTGCGCACCGAAGCGACGCCGCTCTTCAGCAATGCCACGATGGTGCTGCCGGTCGGCAACGAATACTGGATCGGTTCGTTCTCCGGCAACCGGATTGCGCGCGCGCCGTCAGTGGAGTGAATTCGAAAGTAATGTTGAAAGGAGTTGCGCGACGCGCGCTCAGCGCGTCCACAACTTGTGGCCGTTGAGATTCAGCCAGTCCTTGTGCTGCTTCCAGTTGGGGCACAGCGTGCTTACCGTTTTCCAGAAGCGCGATGAATGATCGAGGTGCCGCAGGTGCGACACTTCATGCACGATCAGGTAGTCGATGACCGCGCGCGGCGCCATCATCACGATCGGATTGAACTGGATCACGCCGTTGTCTTCGCAGTGTCCCCACTTGCTCTTCGTCTTGCGGAACACGACGTCTTTCAGCTTGTGATCGAGCCCCATCGCCTTCGCGGTCTTGATTGTCTGGCTCACCATGTACTCGCGCGCCTGTTCGAGCAGCCATTTGCTCCAGACCGTTTCCAGTTTGTCGCGCGACGGGGTATGGATCACCAGTTGCTCATCGCTGACCTGCACCTTCTGCCGGCTCGCGATCACGACCTTCAGCTGCCGCGCCTGACCCAGAAAGGGCACGTCCCGGCCGTCGGCGAGCACCAGCACCTCCCGTTCCTTCTTCAGTTGATCCTTGATTTTCCCTTGAATCCACGAAACGTTGTCCGAAACGAACTCCGAAATCCACGCAACGGACGCTTTCATCGGCGAATTGATCGTGACTTTCCCACCTTTGATGTGAATGGCCAAAGTTTTACGTCTGGCGCGCACAACTTCGTATTCAAAGGGCAAAGTGGGGTACTGAAGCATCGCTTTAGCCATATTCACGCCCTGAGTGGAGGGTTGATACGGAATTATTCTGGAGTGGGCGGCGCCTTTCTAAATAGCAGCCGCGACCAGGAGAATGGTAGGGAAAACCTGTGGCGGGGACAAGCAGTGACACACTGTTTCGCGGAACTCCATGGGATCCCGGCCTGCGCCGGGATGACGCTAAATTCGTCGCCCCGGCGGCCGGCACCCAGTGACTTTCCTCAAGCTGCCTGCTGTCTCTGGCTATACAGAATCTGACTCACCGCATTCAGCAGCGCATTGACCGACGACGTGACGATATCGTGATCGATCGCGATGCCCGTGAAGCGGCGGTTCTCGTGCTTCACCTGCAGGTAGGTCACCGCTTCGGCATTCGAACTCTGGCCCAGCGTATGCTCGCCGTACTCGAGCACCTGGATCTGGATGCCGAAGGTGGTCTGCAACGCATCGGCGAAAGCCGCGAGCATGCCGGCGCCTTTGCCTTTCACTTCGAAAGTCTTGCCGTCTAGTTCGATTTGGCCCTTGATCGTCTCTACAGCCGCCTTCTCGATCGAGAACGTTTTCAGTTTCAGCGGCGACGGCGGGTCGAGGTATTCGCGGCGGAACAATTCATGAATGCGCTCCGGTGAAACCTCGAGCCCACTGGCTTCCGCTTCCTTCTGCACCACCCGGCTGAATTCGATCTGCAGCCAGCGTGGCAGCTGGAAGCCGAACTTGCTGTCCATCACGTACGCCACTCCGCCTTTGCCGCTCTGCGAATTCACGCGGATCACGTCCTGGTACGTGCGGCCCACGTCGCGCGGATCGATCGGCAGGTAGGCGATCTCCCACGGGTCGCCTTCCTGATAGATGTCGAGGCATTTCTTGATCGCGTCCTGATGCGAACCGGAGAACGCGGTGAACACGAGACTGCCGGCGTAGGGCTGGCGCGGATGCACGTCGATCTGCGTGCACTGCTTCACCACCGACGTGATGCGGTCCATGTCCGAGAAATCCAGCAGGGGATCGATCCCCTGGCTGTACAGGTTCATGCCCATCACGACGACGTCGAGATTGCCCGTGCGTTCGCCGTTGCCGAGCAGACAGCCTTCCACGCGGTCCGCGCCGGCCATCAGGCCGAGTTCGGACGCGGCAACGCCGCAGCCGCGATCGTTGTGCGTGTGCAGGCTCAGCACGATGCTGTCGCGATTCTTCACGTGGCGCAGGAACCATTCGATCTGATCGGCGTACACGTTTGGTGTCGCCATTTCGACAGTTGCGGGCAGGTTCAGGATCACTTTACGCTGCGGCGTCGGTTTCCATACGTCATTGACTGCATCGCACACTTCGACTGCGTATTCGAGTTCGGTGCCGGTGAAACTTTCGGGCGAATACTGGAAGTACCAATCCGTTTCCGGTGCCAGCTTCGCGCAGCGCAGCACTTCTTTTGCGCCATTCACGGCGATGGCCTTGATGCCGTCCTTATCCAGCTTGAAGACTTTCTGGCGCTGCACGACGGAAGTGGAGTTATACAGATGCACGATCGCGCGCTTCACGCCTTTCAGCGCCTCGAAGGTACGCTGGATCAGTTCAGGGCGGGCCTGGGTCAGCACCTGCACGGTCACGTCATCCGGAATTTTCTTGTCGTCGATCAGATAGCGCACGAAGTCGAAGTCGGGTTGCGAGGCCGCGGGGAAGCCCACTTCGATTTCCTTGAAGCCCACGTCCACCAGCAGACTGAACATCAGTTTTTTCTGCGCGACCGACATCGGCTCGATCAGCGCCTGGTTGCCGTCGCGCAGATCCACGCTGCACCACACGGGTGCCTTCGTGATGACCTTGTCCGGCCAGGTGCGGTCCTTCAGCGCAATCGGCTGGAAGGGCCTGTACTTGGTGTGGTCATACATCTTCTTGTTGCCCGGATTCTTTTCCGGAAAAGAGTTGCTCGTGCTCATGGCTACCTCTGCTGTCCCCTGTTGGGACCCTTCTTGATTCGAGGCGCGCAGTGTATAGGAGGGGTGGGAAAATGAAATTGCGAAGATGGCTTAAAATTGCTCAGTAAAGCAAGAATATGCTATTTTAGTAAATAAATAAGGCAATTTATGCCAAGTACAGGAATTTTATGGCAACTCAACAGCAGCCCATGGCCCTGGACCGCATCGACAGGCGCATCCTGGACGAACTTCAGCGCAATGCGCGCATCAGCAACCTCGAGCTGGCCGACAAGGTTGGCCTGTCGGCTTCCCCCTGCCTGCGCCGGGTGCGTGCGCTGGAAGAGGCCGGGCTTATCAAGGGCTACTTCACCCAGCTCAACGCCTCTGCGCTCGGCCTGAAGCTGATGGCGCTTGTGCAGATCAGCATGGACCGTCATACCCCCGACCGTTTCGAGCAGTTCGAAGCCACGGTCAAAACGCACCCGCAAGTGCTCGAGTGCATTCTGATCACCGGTCAATCCGCCGACTACCAGCTGAAGGTGCTCGTGAAGGACATGGAGGAATATCAGGACTTTCTGCTCAACACGCTTACGAGAATTCCGGGCGTGACCGACGTGCACTCGAGCTTCGTGTTGCGTCAGGTGGTCAGCACGTCGGCCGTCCCGCTCCAGCATGTGTGAGCTGCTACCTGCGAAATAATCCGCGGTGATGGCGGTCATGCAACGTGGGTATAATGCCCCGCTTTCGAGCAGCCCATGCCTCAACTTAGGGCTGCCTTCACATCACGTCTTCTGCAATCCAGAACAATAACAAGCAGTGCCCGGCGCGCCGGTGCGTACGACGTCCAGTTATCGAGGATTGCGGATGTTTCACACCACGACACGTCGCGGCGCGCTGTTGCTGTTTGTGGCGCAGATATTGTGTATACACGACGTTGCGGCACAGGATCTCGCCGACCGGCCGCAGGTCAACGCGCTGCGCACCGACAGTCCTCCCACCGTAGATGGCCTGCTCGACGATCCCGTTTGGCAGCAAGCCGAGCGTCACGCGAATTTCCGGCAGACGCAGCCGGTGCTCGACGCCGATCCGAGCGAGAACTCCTACTTCCAGATCGCGTACGACAGCGACAACCTCTATGTGGCGTTCCGCGCCTACGACTCCTATCCGACCGCCGCGGTGGCCACGGAGTTGCGCCGCGACGCGGACATGGAATCGCAGGACCACGTCATCTTCATGTTCGACACCTTCGCCGACAGACGCAATGCCTTCGGTTTCGCGATGAATCCCGCGGGCGCGCTGCACGATGGCCGCGTCGAGAACAACGCGAACTGGGTGTCGCAGTGGAATGGGATCTGGGACGGCAAGGCGCGTATCGACGACGAAGGCTGGACCGTCGAGATGGTGATCCCGATGAAGACGCTGTCGTTCGAGCCGGGTATCGATACGTGGGGCCTCGAAGTGATCCGCCGCATCCGGCGCAAGAACGAGCGCATGCGCTGGGCGAACATTTCGCAGAACCGCGGCGACAACTATGTGGCGGCCTTCGGCGACGTTGGCGGTCTGCAGAACCTGCGGCAGGGCAGGGGTCTCGACATCGTGCCGACCTTCGCCGTGCAGACGCGCGAGGATCGCCCGGGCGGGGACTCCGACCAGATCGTCGTCGCGGGCGGCGACATCACCTATCGCATGACGCCGTCGCTCACCGCGCAGATCACGATCAACTCGGATTTTTCCGACGCGCCGGTGGACCAGGTGCAGAACAACCTCGGCCGCTTCAACCTGTTCTATCCGGAGACGCGCGACTTCTTCCTGAACGACGCCGACATTTTCCAGTTCGGCGGCCTCAACCAGGAAAACGGCATTCCGTTCTTCTCGCGCCGCATGGGCATCATCGACACCGGTGAAGCACTCGATCTGAAATTCGGCGCGAAGATGACCGGCCGCGTCGGCCCGCTCAACCTGGGCTTCATCAGCACGCACGTCGACGGCAAGCATGAGCTCGATGCGCAGGACCTCACCGTATTCCGCGCAAGCACCGGCGTGCTCGATGAGTCGCGCATCGGCATGATCGTGACCGACGGCGACGCGAACTCGAACAATGGCAGCCGGCTGTACGGCGGCGACTTCCAGTACCGCAACAGCAACCTGCCCGGCGGCAACGTGATCACCGGCGACGTATGGGTGCAGCAATCGGACAACCCGGGTATCAATGACGACGACATGGCCTACGGCGTGAAGGTGGATTACCCGAACGACCGCGTGCAGGCCAACCTGCAATTCCGCGAGATCCAGCCGAACTTCGATCCGAAGCTCGGCTTCGTCAATCGCGCCGGCATCAAGATGGCCGAAACCGAGGGCCGCCTGCGCAAACGCTTCGGCGCGACGACGTACCTGCGCCTGATCGACTGGGGCTGGCGCTGGACGCACATCACCGACATGGATGGAGACGTGCAAACCGAAGAGCGCATTCTGAAGCTCGTCGAATTCGCGAACCAGATGAACGACCGCATCGAAGCGAACTGGATCAACGTGCACGAAGTGCTCGACACGCCTTTCCAGATTTCACGCGGGGTGATTCTGCCGGTAGGCGACTACACCTTTACGCGTCACCGCATCCGCCTGCAGGCCAGCAATGCGCGCAAATTGAGCGGCGAGTTCCGCTACCGCTGGGGCGATTTCTGGACCGGCACCGTGAAGGAGTACGAAGGCTTCGTCGAGTGGCGGCCGTCGCCGCTGTTCTTCGGCGGCATCAACTACCAGGTCGTGCAGGCGCAACTGCCACAGGGCGATTTCGATTTTGCGATCACGCGTCTCAACATCGACTTCAACCTGAGCCCGCGCCTGATGTGGCAGAACCTGATCCAGCACAACAGCGTGAGCAAGACCGTGGGCTGGAACAGCCGCCTGCGCTGGGAAGTGCAGCCGGGCAACATCTGGTTCCTGGTGTTCAACGAAGGCTGGGAGATCGAGGAAGGCAGTTACATGCCGATCAATACCGGCTTTACGTCGAAGATACGCTGGACTTTTCGCTACTGACCGCTCCGCACGGTTATTGATTGCGGCGGCGGCGACGTTCGATCAGGGACTGAATGGCCTCGGGATCGGTGTCTTCGGCGAACTTGTTCGTGCCGTCCGCGAGATCGACGTTGGTCATGTGCATGAAGTTCTCGCCGCTGCGCGAAGGATGGCCATGCAGCGTAATCGTGTCGCCCACCTTTACTTCGTTTCCGGTCCAGCCGCGGCGCAGCATCACGGTGCGGGACCCGCCTTCGGCCATCCATGACGCTTTCGTGCCGTCGTCGGCCACCACGTCGAAATAGATGCGCGCGTGCGGATTGCCCATCCGGAATTCGGTCACGGTGCCGCTCATCGTCACTTCCTTCGACGTGTCGTAGTACACCGCGGCGGCGTGATGCGCGAACACGGGCGCCACGAGAGCGGCAAGGATGGCGGCGAGTGTTGGGCGCGTGAACGTTTGCATCAGAATACTCCCGGTCTGTCGGCGCAGCTGTCTGTGAGAATTTCGATGTCGGGTGTGGCGATCCAGCGTTTGAAGTACACGTACGGTTCGGTGAGCGTGCCCGGATCGTCGAGCGTGAGTTCGAGCGTCAGAATCGGCGTTTCGCCGGGCGTTACCGTGTAGCGCTCGGTGCCTTTCAGTTGCGCGCTGTGGCCGCCGGCGGCGTTGATCGTGATCGGCGGGTACGTGGATGCGACGAGCCCGCGCGTTTCGATCACGAGCGTGCCGTTTTCGACGCGGCCCACCGAGAAGCCGAGCGAGCTCGGTTCCAGCGTGGCGGGGAAGGCGCGACCATCGAGATACACGGTGCGCGTGCGGTTCCACTCTTCATACTTGAGCGTCAGCACGGCGCCGTCGCGAATGATCTCGAAGGGCAGCGGGTTCGTCGCCGAGCGCACGAAGTCGTAGGGGTGGCATTCGAGGTTCGTGTCGTTGGCTTCGCTGTTGCCGTCCATCAGCGCGAGGCCGGCGGGCGTAGAACGCGCCCTGAGATAGTCGGTGATGAAGGTATGCGTTTCGCCGGTGAGTTCGCCGAGCGGGCGCGCGTCGTTCGCGGTGTTGTCGAGCAGCGTGGTGAGATGGTCGTATGCCGCTTTCGGACAGCCGACGAAGCAGAGGTAATCCTCGACCTGCCAGGCTTCATGTTCCTGCGTAGTGAGCCAGCCGCTCCAGACGCCTTCGAACGCGGCGGTGTCGCTCTGGGCGCGCACCAGCGAAGCAAGCGGGGAAAGGCAGCACAGCAGAACGAGCGCAACGCTTCTTGTTCGTTTCATGCAGACTCTCCAGGCGTGACGCTATTGGGTCGGCATACTGCGCCGGGCTTGCGGCGGTGTCCTTCACCGGCGGCTGCATCGGCATGCTATAGTTGGCGCCGTTAATTTCGCCGGAAAGCCGCACTATGTCCAGCATCTTCACCAAGATCCTCTCGGGCGCGTTGCCGGGTCATTACGTCTGGAAGGACGATGTCTGCTTCGCGATCATGACGATCCAGCCGATTCGCGCCGGGCATCTGATCGTGATTCCGAACGTCGAGGTGAACCACTGGGATGACGTGCCGCCGGCCACCGCCGCGCACATGATGGTGGTCGCGCAGAAGATCGCGAAGGGGATCAAGGCGGTCATTCCGTGCAAGCGTGTGGGTGTTACCGTGATCGGTCTCGAAGTTCCGCATGCGCACGTGCACCTGATGCCGATCGACAACCTGCTCGATATGGATTTCAAACTGGCGCGCATGCTGCCGCAGGACGAACTCGCGGCCACGGCGGCCGGCATTCGCGGCGCGCTGACGCAGCTCGGACATCGGCACGGGGTTGTCGAGAAAGGGGCCGACAAGGCTTCCTGAGCCAGGTCCTCTTTCCCATGGCTGTTGACGGCAGCGGCAAGGACACTCTCTACCAGCAGGGCGGCCCTGTTACCGACTTCGTGTTCGACGATCGCGTCGCCGCCGTCTTCACCGACATGATCAACCGCTCCGTGCCGGGCTACGGCACGATTCTGACGATGATCGGCACGCTCGCGGAGCGTTACGCGCAGGACGGTTCGCATTGCTACGATCTCGGCTGTTCGCTCGGTGGCGCGACGCTGGCGATGCGCCGCCAGATCGGCGCAAAGGATTGCAGCATCGTCGCGATAGACAATTCCCCGGCCATGATTGCGCGTTGCCGCGAGATCCTGGCGCGTGAGCCGATCGGGGCGCCGGTCACGCTTGAGTGCGCCGACATCCTCGATGCCGACATTCGCGACGCGTCGCTCGTGGTGCTCAATTTCACGCTGCAATTCATCGCGCCCGCGCGGCGCGCGGAACTGCTGCGCAGGATTCATGCAGGCATGCGGCCCGGCGGCATGCTGGTGCTGTCGGAGAAAATTCATTTCGAAGATCCGGAACTCAACGCGCTCTTCATCGACCTGCACCACCGCTTCAAGGAACAGAACGGTTACACGCGCACCGAGATCGCCGGCAAACGCGCCGCGATCGAAAACGTGCTGGTGCCCGAGACGCTGCGCGCGCACGAAACAAGGATTCGCGATGCCGGCTTCACGAGCTTCGCGGTGTGGTTCCAGTGTTTCAATTTCGCGTCGATGGTGGCGGTGAAGGGAGCGGTATAGTGATGGCGGTGCTGCTGCCCGATTACGCGCCGCTGCATGCAAAGCTCAGCGCCATGCCCGCGCTCGCCCCGCTCGCCGCAAAGGTGCCGCTCGACTTCATCGATGCGACGCGGCATGGCGACTTCCCGCGCTGGCTGGCCGCGTTGCGCGCTTTGCCTGACATAAAGCCTGCGAGCATCGAACTACGCGAACGCGTGCGCGTCGGCGAAGCGTCCCAACTCAGTGCCGCCGAACGCGACAGCCTGCGCGCGGCGCTGATGGGCCTGCATCCCTGGCGCAAGGGTCCGCTGGAACTGTTCGGCCTGCTGATCGACACCGAATGGCGCTCGGACTGGAAGTGGGACCGCATTGCACCGCACATCGCACCGCTGCGCGGACGCACTGTGCTCGACGTAGGTTGCGGTAACGGCTATCACTGCTGGCGCATGGCCGGGGCCGGCGCAGACTTCGTGCTCGGCATCGACCCGACGCTGTTGTATACGCAGCAGTACTGGGCGCTGCGCCACTTCGTGCGGGAGCCGGAGGTGCATGTGCTGCCGCTGGCGCTCGAGGATCTGCCGGTGGGGCTGCAGGCCTTCGACACCGTATTTTCGATGGGTGTGCTGTATCACCGACGCTTGCCGTTCGAGCATCTCGAGCGTCTCCGCGGCTGCCTCCGTCCCGGCGGCGAACTGGTTCTTGAAACGCTGGTGATCGACGGGGAGGCGGACACCGCGCTCGTGCCGCAGGACCGTTACGCACGAATGCCGAATGTGTGGTTTTTACCCACCTGTAACACTTTGGCGGCTTGGATTGAGAAGCTTGGTTACACTTCGGTCCGCCTGGTCGACGTGACGACGACCACAATCGAGGAACAGCGCGCCACCGCCTGGATGACTTTCGAGTCGCTGCCCGAAGCGCTGGATCCGGCGGATCCGACCCACACGGTCGAGGGCCACCCGGCACCAAAACGGGCGATTTTCTTGGCGCGCAAACCCGGCTGATCTCCGCACCCGCAAGTTTGTTTCGCCTTCTCTCGACCGTCGTGTAGCGGCTCTTCCTATTACGAATTGTGATTCTTTTACGCAAATCCAGTGCGTGCTGGTGCAGTGGTGTGAAGTTTGCATACAGCACCTGATCACTCCTCCTGCCAGCAACAAGAAGGAGACGTTTCTCACTCTTTAGCTGCTTCGTTTCAGGATTCGCACGACCATGGCCAGACCGCTTCGCATCGAATATCCCAACGCCTACTACCACGTCAGTAACAAGGCGGAAAACAGTCACAAGCTGTTCCCGGGCGACCAGTACTTCCAGGTGTTCCTGTCCGGCGTGTTCGAAGCCGCCGCGCGTCTCAATGTGGAAGTGCATTGCTGGTCGCTGCTGAAGGATGAATACCATCTGCTGGTCAAAACACCGGAAGGCAACCTGAGCCGCTTCATGCGCCAGGTCGACGGCCTGTACACGCAGAATTACCAGCGCCTGAAACGCACGCGCGGTTCGGTATTCCGTTCGCGCTACAAATCCGTGCTGTTCCAGCCGGAACGCTACCTGTTGCCGCTTTCGCGCTATTTGCATCGCCTGCCGCCGAAATATCTGAGCTGGCGCTGGTCCAGCCTGCAGGCCTACCTCGGCAAGACGGCGGGTAGCGTCGGCGCCGCCAGCGTGCAGTCGGCCCTCGTGCGCAACGAAGTGCTCGCGCCGCTCGGCGGGAACGCCGCGCGTTACGCGGAATACCTGAGCGAAGGCAGCGATGCCGAACTCGTGCGCTTCTACAGCAAGAAAAACCAGCTGTCGATTCTGGGCGATGACCGCTTCCGCAGCCGCGCCCGGGCCGCGCTCGCGCCGGCAGACACCCGTGGCGCATCGAAAGGCGCGCTGGCTCGCAAGCGGCCTTCGTTGCAGAAGATCGTCAGTCTCGTAGCCGACAGTTTCGGCGTTACCGCCAAAAGCATCCTGCAAGCCGCGCGCGGACCCGGTTCCAAGAACATCCCGCGCTGGGTGGCCATGTATCTGTGCCAGGAAGTCGGTGGCATCACGCTGCAGGTCATCGCCGAACACTTCGGCCTGCAGCGTTACGGTACCGTGTCGACGACCATCGGCAAGCTGAAGCAGGAAGTGATCGGCGCGCCGAAACTGCAACTCACGATCCAGAAGCTGCGCAAGCAACTGACGGACGGCTGACGGCTTTTCAGAAGTCGCGCAGGCGACTGGCCGAAGTCCGGGCTTGCGGTTCTTTTCCCCGGGCAACTCCCGCCCCGAGCAGTGCAGTACGGGGCGGGCGCTGCTTTTCAGCAGATCGGGGGCTGCATTCCCGCTATACTTCGGGCCTGTCCAATTTCGGAATCGCCGGCCCATGAACTCACAGCGTCCCGCAACCGGCCACGACCGTTCGCTGGATCTGCGCGTGTTTCTCGACGTGCTGGTGACCGACGGGCACATCACGAAGGACGAACTCGAAACGGTCGTCAACGGCCGGCGCGGCGCCGCGGCCATCAAGATGCATCCGATCGCCTGGATCGCGGAACAGAACCTCGACGATCTGAAGAACCCCGGCAAGAAACTCGACATCGAGACGCTGACCCACAAGCTCGCTGCGCTCGCCGGCCAGCCCTATTACCGCATCGACCCGCTGTCGATCGACGCCGCCAAGGTCACCCAGGTGATGTCCTACGCCTTCACCCAGCGGCACCGGATCATGGCGGTGGAGGTCACGGGCACGGAAGTCATCATTGCCTCCGCGGAGCCCTTCATCGTGTCGTGGGAGGCGGACCTGACGCACGTGCTGCGCAAACCGATCAAGCGCGTCGTCGCCAACCCGCTTGAACTGCAGCGGCTGAGCGCCGAGTTGTATCGTCTCGCGCGCTCGATCAATTTCGCGAGTTCGAAGAACACCAGCAAGAATCCCGGGCTCGGCAACCTCGAACAGATGCTCGAGATCGGCAAGGGGAAAGACGCGGAGGCCAACGACCAGCACATCGTCAGCATCGTCGACTGGTTGCTGCAATACGCCTTCGATCAGCGCGCGAGCGACATCCACATCGAGCCGCGCCGCGAGATCGGCAACGTGCGCTTCCGCATCGACGGCGTGATGTACACCGTGTATCAGATGCCGATGAACGTGCTGTCAGCCGTCACAAGCCGCATCAAGGCGCTGGGACGCATGAACGTGGCCGAGAAGCGCCGCCCGCAGGACGGCCGCCTTAAAACCAAGAGCCCCGAAGGCAACGAAGTGGAATTGCGCCTGTCCACGATGCCTACGGCGTTCGGCGAAAAGCTCGTGATGCGTATCTTCGATCCCGACGTGCTGCTCAAGTCGTTCGCGTCGCTCGGCTTCAGCAACGACGACCTGGCGCGCTGGCAGAACATGATCGGCCGCAAGCACGGCATCCTGCTGATCACCGGTCCCACCGGCAGCGGCAAAACCACGACGCTCTATTCCACGCTGAAGACTCTCGCCACGTCCGAAGTGAACGTGTGCACGATCGAAGATCCGATCGAGATGGTGGAGTCGAGCTTCAATCAGATGCAGGTGCAGGAAAACATCGAACTGAATTTCGCGAGCGGTGTAAAAGCGCTGCTGCGGCAGGATCCGGACATCATCATGATCGGCGAGATCCGCAATCTCGAAACCGCGGAAATCGCGATCCAGGCCGCGCTCACCGGCCACCTGGTGTTCTCGTCGCTGCACACGAACGACGCGCCGAGCGCGATCACGCGTCTGCTGGAACTGGGTGTGCCGTCGTACCTGATCAAGGCGACGCTCGTCGGCGTTGTGGCGCAGCGTCTCGTGCGCGTGCTGTGTCCGCACTGCAAACGCGAAGCCGAAGTCGATCCGGTGTTGTGGAAATCGCTTACCGCGCCGTGGGAAACCACGGTACCGAAAAAAGTGTATGAACCCGCCGGCTGTCTCGAATGCCGCGAAACCGGTTACAAGGGCCGGCAGGGCATCTACGAAATCATGCCGTTCAGCGAAACCCTGCACGCCTGCGCCGAAGAAGCCGCCGACCTGCCCAAACTGCGGCGCCAGGCTTACAAGGAAGGCATGTGCAGCCTGCGTCTCAGCGGCGCGCAGAAAGTGGCGAGCGGCATGACCTCGATGATGGAAGTGCTGCGCGTGTCTCCCGAGTCTCTCTAAGCATGCAGGAACTCGAGCAGAAGCTCGCGCGTCAGCAGGAGAGTTTCAACGCGGTGCTGCGCGATCATCCGGATTTGCGCGCTCTGTTCGATGACGCCGGGCTTTCCAGTGAACTGCGCAAGCTCTGGATCGCGAGCGATTACGCCGCGAGTCTCTTTCTCACCGATCCGGTGCTGGTCGCCGACCTCGTCGCCTCCGGCGACCTGCAGCGCGAGTATCGCAACTGGACTACACATCTGCATGAAGTCGGCAGGCGCCTCCCTGAAATAGCGCAGACCGACGTGCAGGCCCGCCTGCGCCACGAACTACGACGCTTTCGCAAACGCGAATGGCTGCGCATCCTGTGGCGCGACGTGACCGGCCGCGCCGAGGTGATGGACACCTGTCGCGATTTGTCCCATCTCGCCGATGCCTGCATCAATCACGCACTCACGGTGCTCGGTGAACTCTGCCGGCAGCAACACGGCCTGCCGCTCGACAGCGCGGGAAAAGAGCAGCAGCTGATCGTACTCGCCATGGGTAAATACGGCGCGTACGAGCTCAATCTTTCCTCGGACATCGACCTGATCTACGTGTTTCCCGAAAGCGGCGATACGACCGTGACCGAGGCCCACCCGCACGCGCGCAGCACGACGATTCAGCAATATTTCGCCAAACTTGGTCAGTGGCTCGTCAATGCGCTCGATACGGTGACGAGCGAGGGTTTCGTGTTTCGCGTCGATCTGCGCCTGCGGCCCTATGGCAACTCCGGCGCGCTGGCGCTGCCGATCGACGCGATGGAAGAGTATTACCAGACCCAGGGCCGCGACTGGGAACGCTTCGCGATGATCAAGGTACGCGCGGTGACCGGCGAGCCGGCGCGCATCACGAAACTGATGGCTATCCTGCGCGCCTTTAGCTATCGCCGCTACCTGGACTTCGCGACGATCGAGGCGCTGCGCGACCTCAAGCGGCAGATCGAGCAGCAGGTGCGGCGCAAGGGCATGCACGACAACATCAAGCTCGGGAACGGCGGCATCCGCGAAGTCGAGTTCATCGCGCAGGTATTACAGCTGATTTACGGGGGCATGCACCGGCACCTGCAGGCGCCATCGATTCTGGCGGCGCTGAACGGCCTCGTGCTCGAGCAGTGCATGCGCGCCGAAGACGCCGCGGCCTTGCGCGCGAGTTACCTGTTCCTGCGCCGCCTGGAACACGCCGTGCAGGCGCTCGAGGACAAGCAGACGCATCTTTACCCGCAGGAAGCGCTCGCCGAGTTGCGGGTGGCGCTGGCGCTCGGCTATGCGGCAGTGGAAGAACTGCGCGCGGAGTTCGCGCGCGTGCGCGCCATAGTCGCCGAAAATTTCGCGGACACCATTGCCGCTGAAGATAGTGCCGCCGTTGCACCGGACTCCGGCCTGGCGGCGTTATGGCAGGGCACTCTGGAGTCCGACAAGGCGGAGCGCGCGCTTACAGGGCTGGGCTACAAACAACCGGAGGACGTGCTGCGCGCGCTGGACGCCTGGCGCAAGAGCCGCCTCTTCCTCGCGCTCGAGAAGAACGGGCGCGAGCGCATCGATCGCTTCGTGCCGCTGCTGCTCGGGCGCCTGGCACGCGAACAGGACGCGGATCTCGGCTTTCACCGAGTCTTCGCTTTTGTGCAGGCGGTGGCGCAACGCACCGCGTATCTCGTGCTGCTGCTCGAGAATCCGCTCGCGCTGACGCAATTGATCACGTTGTGTACGGCGAGTCCCTGGGTCGCGGAGCTGCTGTCACGCTATCCCGTGTTGCTCGACGAATTGCTGCGGCCACTGTCGCGCCCGCCGGAAAAGCCGGAACTGCAGGACTTGCTGCGCCAGCAACTGCTCCGGATCGCGCACGATGCGCTCGACGAGCAGCTTGCGAGCCTGCAGAGCTTCAAGCAGGAACAGATGCTGACCGTCGCCGCCGCCGAGCTTGCCGGCACGATGCCGCTGATGAAGGTCAGCGACTATCTGACCTGGCTCGCCGAAACCGTGGTCGAGCACGTGCTGGAGCTGGCCTGGGAACAGCTCACGGCGCGCTACGGGTTGCCGTTCAACAGTAACGGAGAAAGCGGCACACGCGACTTCATCGTCATCGGTTACGGCAAGCTCGGCGGCATCGAGCTCAATTACGGCTCCGATCTCGATCTCGTGTTCATGCACGACGGTCATGCCGAACTGCAGACCACCGGCGGCAGCGCGGGCAAGGTGCACAGCAGCGCGTTCTACGTGCAGCTCGGGCAGAAATTGCTGTCGCTGCTCGGCACGCATACGCTGACGGGCAAGCTGTATGAAATCGATTTGAGGCTCCGTCCATCGGGAGCCTCCGGCGCACTGGTATCATCGGAAAGCGCGTTCCTCCGCTACCAGCACGAAGCCGCGTGGACCTGGGAGCATCAGGCCCTGGTGCGCGCCCGTGTCGTCGCGGGTTCGACATCGCTGGCGCGGGATTTCACGCGCATCCGCCGCGAAGTGCTCGGCAAGGCGCGCGACAGGCAGAAGCTGGCGCAGGACATCGTCAACATGCGCCTGCGCATGCGGCGCGAGCTAGGTTCGCGCAAGCCGGGTGATACCTTCCAGCTGAAGCAGGATGCCGGTGGCCTCGTCGACATCGAGTTCATCGTGCAGTATCTCGTCCTGGCTCACGCCCATGAGCAGCCGGCGCTGCTGGAGTGGACCGACAACATGCGCCTGCTGGATACTGCCGCCGTTTGCGGAGTGCTGGATGCGCGCGATGCGGCGGCCCTTCAGAACATCTATATCGAGTACCGCACGCTGCTGCATCGCCTTGCGCTCGACAAGGCTTCGTACCAGCTCACGGCCACCTCCCTTGCCGCTCAGCGCGAGCAGGTCACCGCGATCTGGAACACACTTTTTACCGACCCTGTAGCCACGAATGGCGGCGGTCCGCCAGCTCCGGAGCTGACATGAAAATTCTGATCGTTGGACCCGCCTGGGTCGGCGACATGGTAATGGCGCAGTCGCTGTTCATGTGCCTGAGGAAGATGTACCCGGAGGCGGACATCGACGTGCTTGCGCCGGCCTGGAGCCAGGCGCTGCTGGCGCGCATGCCGCAGGTGCATCGCGCCATCCGGCTCGACATCGACCATGGCGAGCTGGGACTCCGCAAGCGTCTCGCGCTCGGCCGGGAACTGCGCGCCGCCGGCTACGACCAGGCGATCGTACTGCCGAATTCCTTCAAGTCCGCGCTGATTCCGCTCTTTGCGCATATTCCGCTGCGCACCGGCTGGCGCGGCGAAGCGCGCGGCTGGCTGCTCAACGACTGCCGCAAACTCGACAAGGAAAAATTTCCGCTGATGGTGCAGCGCTTCGTGGCGCTCGCCTATAAGTCGCCGCCCCAGTGGTTACTGGCGGGGCAGGCGCCGGTGCCGCGTCTGCGCGTCGATGCCGATGCACAACAGGACGTGCTCGCGAAGTTCGGACTGGACACGGGCAAACCCGTGCTGGTGCTGTGCCCCGGCGCCGAGTATGGCGCCGCCAAGCAGTGGCCCGAAGCGCACTATGCGGCAGTCGCGGCGCACTACCTGCAGCCGCAATGCGGCTACCAGGTATGGCTGCTCGGCTCGGCGCGCGACCGCGAGGTGGCGGATCGCATCCTGTCCGGACTACGTCCTTCCGCGCTGGCCAATTGCCGCAATCTGTGCGGCGAAACCACGCTTACCGAAGTCGTCGACATACTCGCCGCCGCATCCGTCGTCGTCAGCAACGACTCGGGCCTGATGCACATCGCCGCAGCCCTCGACCGTCCTCAGGTGGTAGTATACGGCTCGACTTCGCCGGCCTTTACGCCGCCCCTGTCCGCGAAGGCCAGAACCTTGTCCTTGCAGCTGGAGTGCAGCCCCTGTTTCAAACGCGAGTGCCCGCTGGGACATCTCAACTGCCTGAAGCAACTGCCGCCGGCGATGGCGATCGGGGCAATCGCCGAGCTGTTTACCGAACTCGAAAATAAAGCCTCCGCGGGAACACCGACGTAATGCGCGTCCTGATCGTCAAAGTGTCGTCTCTCGGCGACGTCATTCATACCTTGCCCGCAGTCACCGACGCCCACCGCGCTCGCCGCGGATTGACTTTCGACTGGGTGGTCGAGGAAGCCTTCGCCGAAATTCCGCGTTGGCATCCAGCGGTGCAGAAGGTGATTCCGGTCGCCTTCCGCCGCTGGCGCAGAAACCTGTTCAAAACCTGGCACTCCGGCGAATTCACCGCGTTCAAGAAGAACCTGCAGGAACATCACTACGATCTCGTCATCGACGCGCAGGGCCTGATCAAAAGCGGCGTCATCAGCCGCATTGCCAAAGGGCTGACGGTAGGACTGTCGAACCGCACGATCCGTGAACCGATGGCCACGCTGTTCTACAACGTCGTGTACACCGTGCCCTGGCAGCAGCATGCGGTGGAGCGCATTCGCGATCTGTTCTCGCGCACGTTCAATTACTCGGTGGATTACAAGACCTGCGATTACGGCATCGATCTGCGCCGCTTCGCGCCCGCCGCGAACGGCGATAAATATCTCGTGTTCTTTCATGGCACCACCTGGGCATCGAAACTCTGGCCGGAACCGTACTGGCGCAAGCTCGCCGCGCTCGCCGCGGCCGACGGCTATCGCGTGAAACTGCTGTGGGGCAACGACGAAGAGCTGCAACGCGCGCGCGAGATCGCCAGCGTGTCGAACAACGTCGACATTCTCGGGCAGCAGTCGCTGACAGACATCGCGCGACTGCTCGTTAACTCGCAGGGCGTTGTCGCGGTGGACACCGGCCTCGCGCATCTTGCCGCGGCGCTGTCGGTGCCGGTGATTTCGATTTACGGTCCTTCCAGTCCCGAACTGACCGGCACTTACGGTCGGCGTCAGCTGCATCTGCGCGGCAATCTCCCCTGCGTGCCGTGTTTGCAGAAGACCTGCAAGTACATGGGCGAACCGCAGCTCGACGAAGTGGACGGCAAGCGCTTCACCGTGCGCCCGGCCTGCTTCCGCGCCAATCCGCCCGACCACGTGTGGGAGCGGTTTCGCTTCCTGCGCGCAGGCGGTCAGGGCACGCTCGACGGCCTCTTCTACCCGGGGTGACCGTGCGCCTCGCCTTCGTCCTGTTCAACTGGTTTCCGCACGGCGGTCTGCAACAGGATCTCGTGAAGGTGGTGCGCGCCTGCCAGGAACGCGGCGTGACCGACATCAGCATCTTCTGCATGGAATGGAACGGTGAGCGGCTGGCGGGTATCGAAACGGTCGTCGTACCGGTGACAGGCTGGACCGCGGCGGCGAGGCGCGCGGTTTTCGCGCGCTTCGTCGAAGAGAACGTGCGTGGAAGATTCGACGAGGTCATCGGCTTCAACCGCATGCCGGGACTCGATTACTACTATGCGGCGGATCTCTGCTTTGCCGCGAAGGCGCGCGGGCAGCGCGGGCTGTGGTATCGCCTGTTGCCGCGCGCGCGCCAGTACCTCGCTTTCGAGCAGGCGGTGTTCGGACAAGAAGCGCGCACCATTGCCCTGCTGTTGAGTCCGCTGCAGCGGACGCAGTACAAACACCATTACGCAACACCCGATGCGCGCCTCATCGATCTCCCGCCCGGCATCAGGCGCGAGCATCGCGCCGGAGCGGATGCGCAGGAACTGCGCCGCGCCTTTCGCGCGGAGCACGGCATCGCCGCGGACGAACTCGTCGTGCTGCAGGTAGGTTCGAGCTTCCGGACGAAAGGCGTTGCGCGTTCGCTGATCGCGCTGGCCACGCTACCGCCCGATCTGAAGCGGCGCGTACGTTACTTTCTCGTGGGCCGCGACGATCCCGCGCCATGGCTGAAACGCGCGGCCGCCGTCGGACTCGAGAAGCAGGTACGCATCGTCGGCGCGCTCGGCGGCATTCCGCGTTTCATGCAAGGCGCCGACGTATTGTTGCATCCCTCGCTTGCAGAGAGCGCAGGCATGGTGCTGCTCGAAGCGGTGGTCGCCGGCCTGCCGGTGCTGACCACCGCAAGCTGTGGCTACGCCTTCCACGTGGAGCAGGCGCAGGCCGGGCTCGTGTGCCCGGAGCCCTTCAGCCAGGACGTGCTGAATCTCGCGCTGGTATCGATGCTGCAGGCGGACCGATCCGCCTGGCGCGCGAACGGAATCCGCTACGGGCAGCAGCACAATCTCTATGACATGCCGCAAACGGTTGCGGAACTGATCGTCGGCGGAGGTGCGCGCTGATGGCGGAGCTCTGGTTGCGCGAAGACTTCGCGCGCCTGTGGCAGGGACAGGATCCGTTTGCCGCGGCGTTCGCGCTCGAGGGCGAAACCTTTCGCGCACTGGAGCGGCGGCAGACGCTCGCGTTCACCGTCGACGGCAAACGCTACTTCGTCAAGCGCCACCGCGGCGCGACATATCGTGAAATCCTGAAGAATCTGCTGACGCTGCGGCTGCCTGTCGTCAGCGCGCGCAACGAGTATCGCGCCATTCGCAAGCTGCAGGCGCTGGGACTGCGCGCACCCGTGCTCGCGGCTTATGGCCGCAGGGGACTGACGCCGGGCAGTCTCGAATCATTTCTGATCACGGAAGACGTAGGGCCGCATGCGACGCTCGAAGACTACTGCCGGCCGTGGAAGGCGCAGTCACCGACGTTTGCGGAGAAACGCGCGCTGATCGAGGAGCTGGCTGACATCAGCCGTGTGCTGCACAGCAACGGTGTTTGCCATCGTGACTACTACCTTTGTCACTTCCTGCGCACGTCCGCGGAGACTCCGCTGACGGTGATCGATCTGCATCGCGCGCTGGTCAAGCGCCGGCTCGAGGAGCGCTGGATCATCAAGGACATTGCCGGTCTGTACTTTTCGGCAATGGATGCGGGATTGACGCAGCGGGATCTGTTTCGGTTCATGCGGAGCTACCGGCGCTGTGCGCTGCGGGACACACTCGTGCGTGACCGGAGTTTCTGGCAGGCAGTACGGGAGCGCGCGCTACGTTTGTATAGCAGAGAACGCGCCTAGTTCACGCCATCTGCTGGCGGATGATCGTCTTCCACTTCGCCGGCGCGGCGCGGCGGATGTCGCTCAAGTAGATCTCGTGGTGCTTGCCGCGGAGTGCCGATCTGGACGTAATGAAGTCGTGCAGCCGCGCAATCGTGGGTCCCTCCTCCGTGAAGGGGCCGATATGAAGAATCTGCGCGCAACGTCCTTCCTCGTAGGTGTCGAGACGTAGCCGCTTGAGTCCTGGCAACTGCTTCTTCCTTTTTACTTCGGCGATGGCTGTATCGATGGTCGCGTCGGAGACGAAGTCGGGTTGCAGGATCATCATCGTCCATTGCCACTGCGCCCGATCGTTCGCCGTAAACGCATTGAGGTCGTCGGCCCACCAGAGTCCTTCCAGCGGCATCACCGCGTAGTCGCTGCCTTGCGTTCTCTTCTTGACCATGAACTTCGCGGTATAGGAAACCGAAAACAGCGCTTCGACGGCTTCGGCATAACTCTGCGAGTTGTTCGGATCGCCCTTGCCGTCGATCATCAGGTAGCGTAGTGGCGGCACGGTTACTTCGACTGGCGCCTTCGCAGACACGCCGTAGAGCTGTTTCAATTCCTTCTTCAGATCGATCTTGCTCATTCCGTTTACCTGTGCCGGTAGACCAGCACCTGATCGCCGCGTTCGTTGACGAAGCGCCGCAGCTGTTCGAACGCGGGATTCGACGTGAGAGCGCTGAGATCCGCATCGGCGTCCATTTCAAGGAAGAGGTAATCGCCGGCCTGGCTGTTGGCAATGACGAGCGCAGGATCGCGCACGGTGGTTTCATAATCGGTGACGCGCCCGCTGCCGTAGGCGATCGCGATGTTATTGGTTTTGATCCGTGCGCCGGCCGGCAGCTCGGCTAGCGCCCACAGGGTGCTGTCCTGGATGTGTCTGTGCGAGTAACCGAAACTATGGAGACCGTCGATGAGCAAGCCGACGCAGACGATAGAGAAGGCGACATGAAAGTACTTTCGCAGCCTTTGTGAAGCTTGTGCCCGCGTATAGAGCTCGTCCACGATCAGCGGAGCCTGGGTCAGAAGCAGCAGCGCGAGCAGCGTGGCGTAACGTCCCGTCGTGAAATGCATGATCAGCATGAACAGCAGCAGTGCAAGAGCGCTGACGGCAACGTAAGCCTGCGTTGCGTGCTTTGCCTGCGCAGGCACGGCGATCGGGAGGCGCAGGCAAGGTCCCGCGAGCAGCAGGATCACGACGGGAACTTTGAGCGCATCGACGATACTCATGACCAGCGCCAGTCCATAACCGAAGAACGCGATGAGAAGCGTCAGCGCCGTGTTGTCGCTCCCGGGGAAGTTGTCGGGTGTGAAAAGCGCGGCGCCCACGTTCGCCGCGGTGCCCTGGGAGAGTTCCCCGAGGTTACCGAGCAGCGGAAGATACCAGCGATACGTATAAGCGATCAGGTCGGGGAGGCGAAGTCCCGCCAGCCGGGCGGCCAGCATCACCGACACGACTACAGCCGCAAGAATACCGACGAGCCGGCCGCAACGTTCGGCACGCTCCCGCAGCGGCCGCGATGCATCCGGCAACAGCAGGCTCCACGGAGCGAGCGTCAGCAACAGCAAGCCTTCAAGGCGGAAGGCGGACGCGGCGACAAGCGCGATACTCCACCAGAAGGCCATGCGCATGGCGCCGGTGCGGTTATACCTGATCAGGAATACGAGGCTCAGCAGGCCGAAAGCCCAGAAGCCGGCGTCGCGAATCAGAAAGAAACGCATTTCGTTGGTCAGCGGAAACAGGAGGATGCAGACAGCCGCGAAAAATTGCACGCGCGGCGTGTCGCGTAGCTCCCGGACGAGCAGCAGGAAGGCATACGTGAGCAGCGCATAGAACGCGATATTGAGCATGTGCGCCGCCACGATCAGACCGCCGGGCATGACCTTGTCCACAAGCGCGATCAGGAAGGAGTAGTGATACCACCCGAACGATTCGAGCACGGCGCGCGCGCCATCGGTGCTGAATATTTCGGCGGCGCGGAGATACTTGAAGGCGTCATCGTTCAGCAACGGGTGCTGCAGGATCACGATCAGCGAGAACAGGCAGCTGATGAACACGGCGAGCGCCGCGATGGGCAGTCTCGCCGCCACCGTGAACAGATCGCTATGTTGTGTCGATGGCTTCATCAGGCGCCGCCGGAAAGTTCCGCGGCATTGTCCGCAACGTGCGGTTGTTGGGCAAGCCAGTCACGGAAGCCCGCCGTGTCGGCACGCCGCACGAGCGGCAGGTAGTTTTCGAGGAGCACGGGCAAGGTGGTGGCGCCGCCCTCGGTCAGCCGGGCCCACGCGCGCAGATCGTCGAGCCGGCACGCATAGGCAACCGAACCTGGGACCTGCCGGACCTGCAGCGGATCCGCGAGCGCGGGGCGGCCGTCGCGGTCGATGAGAATGCGCATGTCGCGCTCCGCGAAATGAAAACCGCGATTGTGCAACTGCGCGAGGAAGGTCGTGCTGCCGAGCACCGATACCGCGCCTGGCCGCAGCATCTCTCCCTCCGGCACGAAACAGGTCACGGCGGTAAGCGCGCGGGCTTTGACGCGGAAGATGTTGTCGATGGTCACGGTGCGTATGCCAAGAGCGCGCAGGTTCTTGCTCAACTGATCGAGCCGCAGTGCGGGGTGGCGGTGCTTCAGCAGTTTGCCCGGCAGACCGGGAAACTCGCGCAGCACGAGGCCGCTTGTGAGCTGGGTCAGACCAGTAGACGTGTGCTGTGTCGCCCCGAGGAGCATGCCGGCGTATTGCGCTTCGCTGAGCTTTTTATCGGGGGTCTTGATGTGAATGTAGGGGCTGTCGGGTTTGCCGCCTTGCTGGGTCTTGAAGCGCTTGTGCATCCAGAGGTATTGCGCGGGCTCCTGCCGTATAGCGTGCTCGACGGCCGTGTTGATCGTGGTTGCGTCCATCACTTCGTCGCCCGAGGGCAGCGGAGGCGTGAGCGACGTGAACTCCAGCGTGTAGCGCTTGTGCCGCGTATCGCGATGCTGGCGCACGAGGACGACGGGCGAGTCGTTGAAACCCGCGAAGCGGCTCGCGGCAGTGAGCGTTGCCGCGCGGTGGCCGAAGAAGGGCACGTACACGGCGCCCTCGGGACCGTAGTCCTGATCGGGCGCATACCACAGGATCTTGTTCTGCTTGAGATGGCGGAACATGCCGCGAACGTCGTTGCGATCGAACACGCCGTTGCAGTTGCTGAGGCGTCCGCGCAGCATGAAGGCGTCGAACAGCGGACTCTTGTGCGGACGATAGGTCACCGCGAAAGGATAGTTTGCCGCCAGCAGGTTCGCGCCGAAATCCAGCGTCGAATAATGCGCGCCCAGGAGCAGCACACCGCGTCCGGTTGCGAGCGCCGCGTCGAGGTGCTCGGTGCCCTGCATGCTCAACTGCCGCTGGAAATGGCCGGCCGGGCGCATCCAGCCGGTTGCCGTTTCGATCAAGCCAATACCGTTGTCGATGAAGCTGCGGCGGACCAGCGCATGCTGCGCGCCCGCATCGAGTTCGGGAAAGCACAGCGCAATGTTCACGGTGGTGATGTAGCGGCGCTCTCTGCCCAGCGTGTACGTGGCGAGACCCAACAGCGTTCCCGCAAGCATCCGCAGCCGGAACGGCAGCCATGCGCATACGCACAGCGCGGCGATGCCCAGCCAGGTGGGCCAGTAGCGCGGGCCTGCAAAGTTGGACCAGGATGGCGGGGCGGGTGTCGGCACTATTGTTGTTGGATGATGGAACGCGCGAATACGTCGCCGGCGATTGTAGCAGAAGCCCCGGCGCGGGCCGGGGGCTGCGTCACTGTGGTATCATGCGCGCCCGATGAAACTCGATATTCCCCGTTTCGACAAAGCGCGAATCCTCGTCGCCGGCGACGTAATGCTCGATCGCTATTGGCACGGCGGCACGTCGCGCATTTCGCCCGAAGCCCCGGTCGCCGTCGTCAAGGTGCAGACCATCAAGGACAGTCCCGGCGGCGCCGGCAACGTGGCTCTGAACCTGGCCGCCCTGGGCGCTGCCGCTTCGCTGGTTGGCCTCGTGGGCGACGATGCCAACGGCCGCGAACTCGAAACCAGCCTCAATGCCGCCGGTGTGCTCTGCGACTTCCATCGCGTAGCCGACAAGCCCACGATCACCAAGTTACGCGTCATCAGCCGTCACCAGCAGCTGATTCGCCTCGATTTCGAGGAAGCCTTCGAACCCGAAAGCGCGCGGCATCTGACCGACAAGGTGCGCAAACTGCTGCAGCAGACCGACGTGCTGGTGCTTTCCGATTACAAGAAGGGCGCGCTCGCTGAAGTGGCGGCGCTGATCGCGGAAGCAAAAAAGGCCGGCGTTACGGTGCTGGTCGATCCGAAAGGTAGCGACTTCTCGGTTTACCGCGGCGCCACGCTGCTCAAGCCCAACCTGCACGAGTTCGAAGCCATCGTGGGCGCCTGCCGCAGCGAGGATGAACTCGTCAGCAAGGGGCAGAAGCTGCTGCGCGAACTCGACCTGCAGGCGCTGCTGATAACGCGCGGCGAACACGGCATGAGCCTGATCCGGCAGAACGAACCGGAAATGCATTTCCCGGCGCGCGCGCGCGACGTGTTCGACGTGACCGGCGCGGGCGACACGGTAATCTCCGTCGTTGCGGCCGCACTCGGTGCCGGCGCGCAATTGCCGGAGTCGGTGGCGCTGGCGAACATCGCCGCAGGCCTTGTCGTTGCGCGCCTCGGTACCGTTGCCATCAGCGGTCCGGAACTGCGCCGTGAAGTGCAGCTCGACGGCGGGTCCGACCGCGGCGTGATGTCGCGCGAACAATTGCTGCTCGCCGTGGCCGATGCGCGCGCGCATGGGGAGTCGGTAGTCTTCACGAACGGCTGCTTCGACATCATTCACGCCGGTCACGTCGGTTACCTGAAGGAAGCGAAGAAGCAGGGCGACCGCCTGATCGTCGCGATCAACGACGACGCCTCGGTCACGCGCCTGAAGGGAGCCGGGCGGCCGATCAATCCGATCGATCGCCGCATGGCCGTCGTCTCCGGTCTCGAGGCGGTGGACTGGGTGGTATCGTTCAGCGAAGACACGCCGGAAGCGTTGCTGCGCGACGTGAAGCCGGAAGTGCTGGTCAAGGGCGGCGACTACGGCATCGACCAGGTCGTGGGTTCCGAGTTCGTGCATTCCTACGGCGGCGAAGTGCGCGTGCTGACCTTCCTCGACAATTGCTCGACCTCGGCGATCGTCACGAAGATCCAGGCCGACGCGAAGCGCAAGTCCTAAGCAAGTTCCTTTGCCAGAGCCACATTCGCGGCGAGATGCGCCGGATTGATCGTGCCCGCGATCAGGCTGTGCACGCCCGGCTCCCGCAGCACCAGCGCGAGACTGTCGCGCACGAGGTCGCGGCCGTCCTGCCGGACGTGCCCGCTCATCAAACCCTTTTTCACGAACACGCTCTTGCCGAGTTCGCGCGCGAGCGCGATGGCCGGCCTGTCGTCGTGTTGTTGCAGGTTGTAGGTGAGCATCACGGCATCGAGTTCACGCGCGGCACTTAGCGCGCCGGCGACGGTCTTGGTCGACATACCGATCGCGCGTATCAGCCCTTTGCGTTTGCAGTCCTGTAGCGTAGCCACGCAGTCGCTGCTCTGCAGAATCGTGTCGTCGTTGCCGTCGGAATGAATCAGCACCAGGTCGAGATAGTCGGTGCGCAGGCGCCGCAGGCTGCGCTCGACACTCATGCGCGTGTGCGCGGCGCTGAAGTCGAAGTGCGAGGCGCCGTTGACGAATTCCTCGCCAGTTTTCGTGACGATGACCCAGTCCTGGCGCCGCGTGAGCAACTGGCCGAGCCGCTCTTCGCTGGTGCCGTACGCGGGCGCGGTGTCGAGCAGGTTGACGCCGAGTTCGCGCGCCTGCGCGAGAAGATTACGGACCGCCGCGTCGTCGGGGATCGTGAACGTGCCTGGATATTTCACCTGCTCGTTGCGGCCGATCTTCACTGTGCCGAGACCGAGCGCGGAAACGGTGAGGCTGGTGCCGGGCAAGGAGCGCATGAAACTCATGCAAAGGTCTCCCAGGGCGGCGTCGCAACAGACGGGAACGGCAGGTTCAGGGGCCGGTCCTCATTTGCGCCGGGTTGCAGTTTGAGTTCCTGCAACATGTGCAGCACCTGTGTGGCAAGGTTCGGCGCGAGCGTCAGCTTCGTTGGCCAGCAGTACAGCAGGTTACCGCCTTGCAGCACCGTTGCATGATCGGGCCGTTTGCCGCCCGGTTGCGCCGCCTCCGCGCGATCGATGTAGAAGCTGTGCCACCGCGCGTGTTGCAGGTCGCACCACGGAAACAGTTCGCGCAGCTTCCGTTTGCTGCGAGTGATTTGTTCGGACTGGTCCACGCTTGCGCCGCTCTCCGCGAGTTCCCCGCCGAGATACCAGGCAACAGCGCCGTCGCGGCAACGATGCGTGGTGAGCGTGACCTCCGGCGTGGCCGTCAACTGATCCGATACACAGTGCACGTACACCGGGTGCGGATGGTTGTGCCTGACGACGACCATCTGCAACGGCCGCTTTTGCATCGTTACTTGTGCAGGCCGCAGGAGTCCGAGCATGTCGGCATTGCCTTCGCCGCCGGCGCAGATGTAAAGACGCCCTCGCAGCTCGATCCCGTTTTCAAGCGTGATACGCTGCACAGTGCCGGACGCATCGTGCGCAATCTGCGTCTTGCTCCAGTCGATGCGATGGATGTGGTCGCGGCAAGTATGGGCGAGAGTCGCGAGCAACGAAGGCACGTCGAGCACGAGATCCTGCAGGCGATAGAGCGGACCGCTGATGTGGCCTTTGAAGAAGTCGGGATACAGCGCTTCTGGCACCGCATCCACCTTGCCGCGCACGGCCTTACTGCCGAAGAACGCGTTGAAGCGCGAACGGACGCTGTTGCGCGGCCACATGTAATACGCATCCGACAACACCTTCGTGCCGCGCAGGTCGACGTCGCCTTCGCCGCGCAGACAGCGTTGCCAGTGCGCCGGCATGTCTGCGATGGATTCGGAAGCGCCGGTCAACGCGCCGCCAAGCGCATACTTCATGCCGCCGTGGATCATGCCCTGCGAGGCGATGCTCTGACCTTCACCGAGCGC
>JADMIO010845909.1_pt1 | contig 84960 bp, 82 predicted proteins | sample 8958161 | NCBI WGS metagenome assembly JADMIO01 (sample SAMN16585339, study PRJNA669376) | soil metagenome | isolation source: Crop rotation soil | place: USA: Cullars Rotation, Alabama | collected 2011 | reverse complement strand
GCCGCGACTTCAAGTCACGTGAATTCCAAGCTTCGGATCCCACTGTGCTGGAAAGTTGATCGAATTGGTATTATGTCGTTATGCGATACAATTGCAGGCTTGAAAGTAGGCCTTCGCCACGATCAACACAGATTTCTTCTCTCGAAGGGAGGGTGAATGTTGTTCTTCAGATTCTTATTAGCTGCCAGCCTCACGGTTCCCGGACTGCTTGCGCAGGACGTTTCAGAGTCCAACAGCTCTTCTACCGTCTGTACTTTTGAAGACGGTGCGGAAGTCAGCCTTCAATACCCGAGTTCTCTTTTGGCCAAGAAAGACAAACTAAAAATGGGAGAGCTCTGGCCATCCGATAAGCCATCTTTTTTCCTGTTCTCCTCCGCCGATCTTGTTGCTGGCAACTCTGAGATTCCAGCGGGTGCTTACAGCGTCTTCTTCAGGCCTGACAAGGACAATTGGACACTTGTAGTCAACAAGAACGTCGCCAAAGACGCAGCCTACGACGAAAAAAGCAATCTAGCTCGTCTAACAATGCCTACAGGACAGATTACGCAGAATACTGATGCGGTAAAGGTGGTTTTTGTCCATTCCGGACCCAAACAATGCAACCTGCGCATCAACCACACGAAGACTGGAGCGTTCGCAGAGTTCAACCAGAAATAATGAAACGAAGTTAAGACGATAAATCGTGAACCGGTGCCGTTGTGTGGACCTTTTGTGATTCGTCTGATAAACGCGCGAATCAGTCTTCGCCGATCCTGTTGGATTCTTTGCATCGAACCTGGTCTAGGGAATTAAGCTTTCAATGAAGTCTTTCAGGCGCTCTCCAACGCTCGACGTCAGCGACCATGGACTTGGCTGCCGTATGATATGTAGTCTTCCTTTTTTGTCGATCACCTCGAAAAGGGTGCGCTCGCCTTTACGGTAAAAGTGAAGATCCACATTAGCCTTTCCTACACGAAGGTTGCGGAGCGATATCTCGGGAAGCCAGTTTGGCAGATGAGGATCTAAGAAAAGCAAATGCCGCGGCGCGTAAGGATAAATGCCCAACATAGCCTGGATAATTGAAAATATGCTCGAAGCCGACCAAGCTTGCGGGCAGTTGGTCTTTGGGTAGAGTGCAGGGAAAGGATGTTGTTCATCGCGGGCGTGACCGCTGAAACATTCCGGTAAACGTTGATAATCGAACAGTGTGCTCGCTTCAAACATGGCTTTCGCGATGGTATGCAGCTCTGGAATGAATCCGTAGCGCATCATTCCCATTGCGAAGCTGCCGTGTTCGACAGGCCAAACCGATCCGCAATGATAGCTGTAGGGATCATAGGCAGGATGATCTGCGGAGAGCGTGCGAATTCCCCAACCACTGAACATATCTTTTTTAAGTAGGCGGTCCACAACCGGTCGCGCACGACCCTGATCAACGATCCCACACGCCAACAGATGACCTGGGTTCGAACTGATGGATTTGATTTGTCTTCGCTTGGAATCTAAACCAAGGGCGAAGAACTTTTCTCGTGGCATCCAAAAACGTTCATTGAAACGCTTCTTTAACTCTCTTGCTTCGTGGAACATTTTTTGAGCAGTCTCGCGATCGCCCATGAACCACAGTATTTCTGACATCCTGAGCTTTGCTACGTAGACGAATGCCTGTTCTTCGCAGGTCGAAATCGGAGGCTCGACGAGTTGGCCATCCTCGTACATGATGGCATCCTCGGAGTCCTTCCATCCCTGATTACGATTGCCTTGACTCGACCTAGACTGATAGTCGTAAAAACCGTCTCCGAAGCGATCAGTGTATTTGTCTTTCCATGCTAACGCTTGAAGTGCAGGGTTAATCAGTGGCTCTACAAGCGCTCGATCTCCCGTCCAGTGCCACAGTTCCGATAGAACCACCGGATAGAAACCAGAAGTGGTGGCGGCTCCGTAGTACCGCGCACGAGGGTTGTAACAGAGTGCTGCCAATGGCCCGGTGTGAGCTTCATGCAGCATTCGTCCCGGCTGCTCATCTCGCCAATCATTCTCCACTCGTCCTTGCCATCTTGGGAGCTCCTGCAATACTCCACGCATCAATGCAGGTGAGGCGACGGCGGCCTGCCACGCCGCAGTCAGGGTGTCTCGGCCAAAGAGCGCAATGTAGATAGGAAGCCCTGCTGCCATGACCCAGGATCGATCGTCGTGATCCAAATCGTACAATCTCAAGTCCGCCAAATCGATTTTGGCTTGATTGAGTGCAGTGGTTACAGAAGCGGACAGTGTGGGTTCTTCCAACGTTTCAAAGCGGGTAGATTCAGATAAGAAGATTTGACGCTTTCGGTCGAGCTCGTTGTTAACACCTTGAAAGGTGTGGCATGGATAAAGAGAGGGCATTCGATCCTTCTCGAATGTCGGCGTCATCTTGATGCAAGCGTGCCACATCTGCTTCGGCTTCAATGACACAGCAAACGTGATGCGACCGAATGATAAAAGGGCAAAGAGTCTGACTTTTCGATTCGAACGATGAGTCCACGGTCAATCGAGGCGGTGCCATGATTGCCCTGATGGGAATAGCGATGCTCTGCGTGATACTCAAACCAGAGTTCTTGTCCGCCCTTAGAACGCCGATGCCATGTTTTTCGAAGCCGCCCGTTTTGTTTGCGGCGGTGAAGCTCTGCCTGATCCCGAAAATCAGCATCAAGCCTGATTTCGAAGTTGAAGCGCACTGGATCGGCCGTGTAATTGGTGAAGTCAATATCTTCATGCAATCCAAGTCCGATCGTTCGGGACAACCTCATCTCGATGGTATGTTCGGACACCGGTTCCATTTCCCCTGATCCGGTATCAGGCTTCCACTTTTTTTTTGGAGGCGGAAAGATGAAGTAGCCCAAGGAGGAGTGCTGTTCAACGTTGGAGATCACTACGGTCTGAGGCGCTTTTCCATCGATCAAGTGTTCGTAGAGGGATAGCATTCGAGTCTCGCCTACGAACAACCCATGCTGGGGTTCGCGGACGAAGCCATTATGATTCGTAGCCAAAACCGCTCGACCTTGGCTGATATAGATGGTTCCCGGACTGGGGTTGATCCGAACTAACCCAAGGTGACGCGTGTCGGTAATTTCCATACGCTTCTGTCTTGTGTCGCAGCTTTCTTAATGAGAACGGCTTCGTAGCCACCTCAAACCCAATAGACCGCCTAGGCTAATGGCAACGGTGATCAACCCCGCACGAAGCATGGAAGCTTTCTGCTGATTCAACCGGTTTTTAGCAATTTTCTCTTCGGGGCACTCGTTCTGGACTTCTTGTTGAGGGGCTTGTCGCGCGATTTGCAGAACCTGCGCAAGGTGTAACGCTTCGCGCTCCGTCTCCTGTCGAATCTGTTCTCTACAGCTAAAACCATCGGCGACAATCAATGTCGAAGAGGGCTCTCTTCGAACGCTAGGCAGGAGCGAGCGCTCACCGCACGCCATAGAAACCTCATACTTGTCTTTCTCATAACCGAACGATCCCGCCATGCCACAACACCCTGAATCGAGCGGATGGTATTGAAGGCCCATTCTCCCAAGAAGGGATTTCTCCTCCTTAAAACGCATGATGGCTTTGTGATGACAGTGCCGTTGCACAACGGCACGGCGTTTCAACTTTGGTGGCTCGTATCCTGGTAGCTTCTCGAGGAATTCGGACAAGGTAAACGTGTTCTTAGCAAGCCGCTTCGCAGCTTCCGAGTCAGGTAAAAGCGACAGCATCTCATCTCGAAACACAGAACAGCAACTAGGTTCGAGGACAACCATCGGGATCTGCTCCCGAATGTAATTGTTGAGACTTCTGAGATTGCGCTTCAGATACCTTTTTGCCAGATCCAAAAATCCGTAGTCATAAAGGGGACGTCCACAGCAGTGATGTCCGGAAAGAACGGACACCTCATATCCCACATCTTCTAATACTTCCACCGCGGCCTGTGCGGTTTCCGGCAAGAAGTAATTATTGAAGGTATCCGCCCACAAGATCACTTTTGGACCGACCTTCAATGATTGAGAACGTCTACCAAACCAAGCCTGGAATGTTTCGGCAGCAAAAGCGGGAATCTGACGTTGGTGGGGAATTTGCGCTACCCATTTGGTGACATCACGTATGAATGGCAATTGCGTGAATAGATTTGCAATCCCTGGGGCGACGGATGCAATCTTCGACCATTGATCGATCAGGCCAAATGCATAAGCCGGGATAGGACGTAGCCGGCCTTCCCAGTAGTGCGAAAGAAATTCCGATTTATACGTCGCAACGTCCACGTTTACCGGACAGTCGCCTTTGCATCCTTTACAAGAAAGGCATAGGTCGAGTGCTTCTTTGACATGTTCGTCGTGCCAGCGGCCCTTGATTACATCGCCGTGCATCATCTCCCAAAGCAGATGAGTTCGTCCCCGCGTAGAATGCATTTCTTCCCGCGTCACCATGTAGCTCGGACACATCGTGTCCTCTTCGCCCCTGCCGGATTCTCGTCTGCACTTCCCTACGCCGACGCAACGTAACGCAGCATGCGCAAAGCTTCCGTGGTCATCTGGAAACAGAAAATGAGTCTTGGGATTCCAAGGATGATAGTGCTCGCCTAAACGCAAATTCTCATCGATACGATAGGGATCGACAATCTTTCCCGGGTTCATCTTTCCATCTGGATCCCAAATTGTTTTAAACTCTCGAAATGCCTGGATGAGTTCGGCGCCGAACATCTTGTACAGAAACTCCGCTTTCGATTGCCCATCTCCATGCTCTCCCGAAATTGAGCCGCCATAGTTGGTGACAAGATCAGTTGCTTCTTCCAGGAACGAGCGCCACTTTCGAATTCCGGCAGCAGACATGAGATCGAAATCCACGCGGCAATGAATGCACCCTTGACCGAAGTGTCCGTAAAGCGCTGACTTGTATCCGTACTTCTGGTAAAGCTTCCTTAGATCCCTGAGGTATCCGCCGACCTTTTCAGGCGCTACCGCGGAGTCCTCCCAGCCTTCCCATGTTAGAGATTCGCCAGGAACAAAAGCTGTAGCTCCCAATCCTGCTTCACGAATTTCCCAAACTTTTCGTTGCTCTTCTTCGGTTGTATAAAGCTTTACGCTGGGATTTCCCTTCAAAGTCTCTAATGCCTGTCGCGCCTTTTGTTCTGCCTCTTCTTGTGTGTCCGCACCGAATTCCACTACCAACCATCCTCTCCCTTCCGGAAGAAGCGATAGATCCTCCATCTGCCTTAGCTTCTTTTTCTTGATGTTGGAAATCAGCACTTCGTCCAGTCCCTCAAAACCAATTGGTTTTGATTCCAGGATTTCGGGAACGTGATCTCCCGCCTCATAGATGCTGGGATATCCCAGCAAAAGCAACACACGCTTGGGGTTGCTGTACACAAGACGAACCTTCGCTTCCAGGATCGTCACACATGTACTTTCAGTACCTACTAAGGCGCGGGCGACATTAAAGCGGCCATCTTCTCCAGGAAGTAACTGATCGAGGTTGTAGCCTGAAACGCGTCGAGGAATATGTGGATAGTTTTTTTCGATCAGGTCACGATACCTGTCACGCAGTGATTTGAGACTCGAATAGATTGCTCCTGTTCTTCCTCCTCGGCGGATTTCGGCTTCGAGAGCTCCCTCATCCATCCACCCGACGGTCATCTTTGTACCGTCGTAGAGGAGCACATCCATAGAAATGACGTTATCTACGGCCTTCCCTGCCATCTGTGCATGAACACCACAGGAATTGTTGCCGAGCATTCCTCCAAAGGTGCAATGATCATGGGTGGCTGGATCTGGGCCCCAAGTTAAAGTATGAGTTTGCGCTGCATCGCGAAGAGTGTCACAAACACATCCAGGCTCAACTACCGCAAAATGTCCTTCCGGATCGATCTCTATGACGTGGTTTAGATATTTGCTCCAATCGATCACCACTGCAGCGTTGCAACACTGCCCCGCTAAACTTCTCCCTCCACCGCGGGAGAGGATGGGAACTCGGAAGTTACGGCAAACTGCTACCACCCGCTCGACATCATGTTTCGATTTGGGTATGACGACGCCAATTGGCACTTGCCGATAATTCGAAGCATCGGTCGCGTAGAGCGCTTGGCTTCCCGGATCAAAACGCACCTCTCCTTCAATCGAGCTTCGTAGGTCACGCTGAAGCAGGTCCAAATCGCTGCTTTTAATGTCCTTGCCTTGGTTCAAAATAGGAAGCTGAACTGCAGACATCGTTACTCCTTTAAGCAGCGAACCGTTCCATGTCTTTTTTCTTAAGTTCGATTCCCATGCCCAAGCGCGAAAGTTCAGGCCGCAATGACCCTTCTCGAGGCTCGAGATTTCCGTCGAAAAAGAGCCGTTCGATACGGACATGATCGTGAAAATATTCCAGATGCCTCACTGGTGTTGCTGCACAACAGACGTGACTATGTACGGCAGGAGCCGTGTGAGCAGAGAGTGGAAGGTGAAACGTCTCGCATAGGGTTGATACTTTTAAAAAGCCGGTAATTCCGCCACATCGGGTCGCGTCGGCTTGAAGAATATCAACAGCACCGGCTTGTAACATCCTGTGAAAATAATCGAGGTCGTATCCATACTCGCCCGCAGCCACTTCTATTGGGAAAGGCACTCGCTCCCGGATGTACCGAAGGCCCTCAAGATCATCGGATGAAACTGGTTCCTCAAACCAACTAACCCCTGACTCCAGAAATCTTTGCGATTGGACGAGCGCCTGCTTGAGTTTATAGGCACCGTTGGCATCGACGAACAGTTCGGCGGTGGAACCAATCGCCGCCCGCGCGAGTCTCACCCGCTGAATATCGGCAGGAGCATCGCGACCGACCTTCATCTTGACTCGCGGAATTCCTGCTGCTACCCAACCGCCTAGTTGTTCTTCCAACTGATGCTCGCTATATGAGGTAAAACCGCCGCTGCCGTAGATGGGTATTTGGGAGCGTACGGAACCGATCAAAGTAACGAGGGGAAGCCCCAACAGGCGCGCTTTCAGATCCCAAAGTGCATTGTCTACTGCTGAGATCGCCATGGAGACGATGCCAGGCCGGCCGAGATTACGAGTCTCCCGCACCATAGTCTCCCAGCAGGCCGAAATCGCAAGTGCATCGCGCCCTCTCACTAACTTAATTAATTTCTCGTGAATCAGCGTTGCAGCGCTTGAATCGGCATAGGTATACCCCACACCTTCTTCTCCCCCGGCCCCGATCGTCACAAGCACCATAGTTGTGCTGTTCCACTCGAGGGTCCCGTCGGATTCTGGCGCATCTGTAGGCACTCTATAGACGCTTACTGACGCATTCTTGATGGGTACTTCGACTCTAGCCGACACGGCCTTCCTTACTGAAAGTCAGCGTTACCTCCCAGTGGGATGTCGGACGCGCGCCGGCGGGTTTTCGACAATACATCGCTTAACGATATAAATTAAACGATTTTTGTGCCAACCGTAGGTGAGGCACCCGAGTCTAACCGATCAAAGTCTCAACCTCAGCTCTATCAATCGACTGGAGGCTCTCTTGACCGCTGCCGATGTACTAATTGAAGGACTGATCGATTGGGGAGTAGAGGTCATCTTCGGACTTCCAGGCGATGGCATCAACGGGATCATGGAATCTCTACGCATTCACCAGGAAAAGATTCGATTTGTGCAGGTTCGACACGAAGAAGCCGCCGCATTCATGGCATGCGGATATGCCAAGTTCACCGGCAAATTAGGGGTTTGTCTCGCTACCTCAGGACCGGGAGGGATTCACCTCCTCAATGGCCTATATGATGCGAAACTCGACGGCCAGCCAGTGCTCGCGATCACCGGATTACAATTCCACGACCTTATCGGAACTTACACGCAACAGGATGTAGCTCTCGACAAGCTGTTTATGGACGTCGCGGTGTTCAACGAGCGGATCATGGGCCCCACTCACGTCGAAAATATTACCGACTTAGCTTGTCGTATGGCGTATGCATACCGAGGGGTATCGCACATCACCTTTCCGGTGGACTTACAGGAGAAGGAACTTAAAGAACGCCAGCGGTCGAAACGCAATGTTCCTCACCACAGCTCGGACGTCGATGCCCGCAGCGCCCGACTTCCTGATCGTATGGACCTGGAGAAAGCAGCGGATATCTTGAACAATGGCCGGAAGGTAGCAATTCTGGCTGGTCGTGGAGCGATCGGTGCTATTGATGAGCTGGAACAACTTGCCGAGTTGCTCGCGGCCCCAATTGTAAAGCCGTTGCTCGGCAAAGCTGCAGTCCCGGATGACAGTCCCTATACCACAGGAGGCATTGGCCTATTAGGAACGAAACCTTCGCAAGAGGTTATGGAGGAGTGTGACACCCTTCTGATGGTAGGGACCTCATTTCCTTACATTGAATTCCTTCCCAAGCCTAAACAGGCCCGCGGCGTACAGATCGAATTAGACCCCAAGAAAATTGGTTTGCGATACCCCGTTGAGGTGGGCCTCATCGGAGACAGTCGTAACACATTGCGCGAATTGATTCCTTTACTTAAAAGAGCGGAGAATCGCCGCTTTCTCGAAGAAGCACAAGCTGGAATGAAGGACTGGCGAGAAGCGATGAATGAACGTGCGAGCCGGAGCGACAAGCCTATGAAACCGCAGGTCGTCGCCCACGAACTCGGGAAACGCTTGCGTGATGACGCGATCGTCAGTTGCGATAGCGGCACCATTGCCACTTGGTGGGCGCGTCACATCCCAGCCCGTCGCGGACAAATGCATACTTTATCGGGCAATCTGGCCACGATGGCGCCAGGTTTGCCTTATACGATCGCTGCGCAGATTGCTTTTCCTCATCGTCAATGTGTCGGTTTCGTTGGAGATGGAGGGTTCTCCATGCTAATGGCCGACTTTGTAACTGCAGTGAAATATCAGCTGCCGATCAAGATTGTCATCATTAAGAACAATACGTTAGGACAAATCAAATGGGAGCAGATGGTTTTCCTTGGCAATCCTGAATACGGAGTGGACTTACATCCTATCGATTTTTCAGCCTTCGCTCGTGCTTGTGGCGGCGTCGGATTGTTCATCGACGATCCAGCGGATTGCGGCCGAGTCGTTGAAGAATTTCTGAATACACCTGGACCCGCTTTGCTCGAAGCTGTCGTCGATCCATTCGAGCCGCCTCTTCCGGCCAAGATCAAGCTCGAACAGGCGGTGCATTTTGCAGAATCGCTTGCGCGCGGAGAGCCTAACCGTAAAAAAATTGCCATTACCGCGATCTCGGACAAAATCAGGGAGTTGATCTAGTTTTGAGCCGTCCACAGGTCAGTCCGGAAACCGTAATCATCACGGGAGCATCCGCGGGATTAGGGCGCGCTACAGCTCGCGAATTTGCAAAGCGCGGAGCCAGGCTAGGTCTTCTGGCACGCGGCAAAGATGGGCTTGAGGCAACCAAGCGAGAAATTGAGGCCTTAGGTTCCACAGCGATTGTGGTACAGGCTGACGTGGCGGATCCCAATGCCGTCGAGATGGCGGCACAACAAGTAGAAGAGCAGTTAGGCCCAATCGACATTTGGATCAATAACGCAATGACTTCCGTTTTTTCACCCGTCAAAGAAATGCAAGCAGACGAATACAAACGAGTCACGGAGGTCACTTACCTTGGCGTGGTGTACGGAACGCTGGCGGCTCTAAAGCGGATGCTGCCGCGTAATAAAGGCACGATCGTGCAAGTCGGATCGGCCCTGGCCTATCGGAGCATTCCGCTTCAATCAGCCTACTGTGCAGCCAAACATGCCATTGCGGGATTCACCGACTCGCTGAGATGCGAGTTAATTCACGATAAAAGCAATGTACGTATCACAATGGTCGAGATGCCCGCTCTCAACACACCTCAATTTGGTTGGGTCAAGAGTCGCTTGCATCGTAAGGCACAACCAGTTCCCCCGATCTTCCAACCAGAAGTCGGAGCCAAAGCTCTCTATTACGCAGCTCACCACCATCGACGAGAGATCTTTGTTGGCTGGCCGACCGTAAAAGCAATCGTGGCTAACAAAGCCATCCCCGGGATTCTTGATCAATATCTGGGGAAGACAGGATATTCATCGCAACAAACCTCAGAACCTGAAATTCCAGATCGCGCCAATAATCTCTGGGAACCTGTAACTGGCGACCGCGGCGCACACGGAACCTTTGACCACTATGCACATAGTGCGAGCTACCAACTTTGGGCAGATCTCAATCGGCGCTGGCTCGGCATTGCAGTGTTAACTGCTTGTGCGAGTCTGATTTTTCTGTCGAAAACTGTGCGTCACAGATAAGAAGAGTGATGGATGTGCTGCTGAATTTGACATCTGGCAGACTTGGTAGCGCTAACGGGATCGAACCCGAATCATGTCATGGATCTAGTCCGATCGAGTCGTAACTAGCTGATTCTGCGTCGATCCAGGTGGGCCCATTGGGTACTAAAACCTCTGTGGAGGCTCATGGTGTGATCAAAATCCGGCTGCCAATCAACTACGCTGCCTTCGGGTGACGGCCCATCAGAATGTTGAAGAGCGCCTTATTATGGTCAATGTGGTGAGTGTTGAAGCCGGTCACACCCATCTGCATCTTGCCAAATTCCGGCTGTAGCGTAGCGTCAATCTCCGGGCTGTTGATGTTACCGAAACAGTACCTGGTTGCAAACGCCGCCTGTCCCATGTTTACTTCCGCTGGGGCGGGTTGTCGCGGTTCTCTTGTCCGTTCGACACGCGGCAAAATATGAAGGCAGACAGTCGGTGAGACCGGCAGGACGACTTCCACATTTGGGCGCGCGAATCCCTGTCCCCAGTAAAGGGTAGTCCGCTCTGTCCGCTCGAATGTAACCACCGGGGCGTCACCGATTACGAATGGATGCGCGTTGTCCGTGGTCATAATGCCCCACGAACCGTTCAGCATGGTTTCATCGGGGAAGTTCATCATCGTTTCGAGTGCGTGAATATAATCCCGCTGTGCTTCATCGGGGTCAGAATGCAGGGCGATGGCTTTCTCGGCCGCTTCGATTATTTCCTGCTTCGTGACCATGCGCCCGAGTCGATGCCCGCGCTGTGTCATGTCCAGCGTATACTTGGCTGCCAGCGTGGCAAGCTTCTCATCGTCTTTCAGCAGCGCGCGGAATGCATCCAGTTTCGTCACCGCGTTGATGGCGCTGGCGGCTTGGCGAGCGACGGAGCGGTTGAACAGCATTCTCACATATCCGGTAAGGAGATAGATACGGCGAGCGTCCAGAAAGAATGTCCTATACCCGATCATCCTAATGAACTCGTTTACCGGATCCTCGAACTCCGGTTTCAAGCGGAGTTCGATTTGCTCTTCCTTTGCGGAGTGCGCTGGGTCCGAGAAATGACCGTTCCACGCAGTCGCTCTGCCGGGCGAAGCTTTCCACCATGGCGGCAGACCTTTCTGGTACTGCCAAAGCCGTTTGGACTTCGTCCGGGGATCGTCGTACGCGAACTGTTCGAGGAGCTTTCTCGGGACGGTATGCGAGAACATTTTCGCGGCCGCCTGTCGTTTCCATTGTAACTGGGCCATTCGTGCCTAATTCGATACCGGGCGAAATCCACCAGTGGGTCAGCAGCAGACTGTCAACGTGTTGGCGGATGTGAGCCCGTTCATGGTGAGTAATACCCAAGTGGTCCGTAGCTGGGTGACCCAATGTGCATCTCTCATTTCACCGGCATTACGGTTCACACCACTCGACGCCTTTGCGCATCACGAGCCGTTTGCATCCTCGAGGCATTCTCGGCGGAACTGGCAATACATCACCTTCCTTCCAAAGACCCAGCCGCCGAAGGGTCTCTGGCATTTCTGAATCGATGACCGCGAGTGGGTTGCCGTCGCCGTAGTGGGTATTACCTCGATATCTCAACACCTGCGAATACTCAGCCTTCGGAAGTTCGCTTGTAGATCTCCACGAAGTAGGTAAACGGCGCATCGCTTGTCGGATAGGCGACAATTACACTCCCGCGCAGCGGGTCGTTCTCAACGAACCGGGTTTCCTCGTTGTTATCCCTGCCCGTCATGTTGAAGAAAACGACCCGAAACCTGTCCGCTTTTCGATCGTAAGCGAGTAGGAACGTCGAAACTCCGCAATTCCCATTCGCCCCGCGATTCATACAGATCTTCAACCTGAGCAGCGGAAGCGTTCTCCCCGGCCCCGAAAACACAACGTCAGTCGCAAGGAGTTCGTGGAATGTCGGCTCCCCGGAAACGAAGCTGACTTTCTTTTCTCGGTATTTTGCCAGGAATATCTCTTCTGAACAGTCCGGCACGTCGTTCTCGACAAAGCAAAGAGAGACTGCTCCTATTCGATTTCCCCCTCCGTCTTCGACGCTACTCTCCTCATCAGGCTGTTTAGCGATGACCAGGCTCCGCCGAGATTGCGTTTGAAACGTCTGTGTCAGATCCAGATGCGTGATGACTTTTGAGTTGATTCCAAACAGCGCCGACAGTTTCGCGATGACCGCCCGATCGATTGCGGTGGTATCGAACTGCGTCTGCGCATCGAGGACGCGACTCACGAGTATCAACGTTGCGGCAAAGATCGCGGCGCGTCCGGATTTCATGAGCATATTCTCTCAAACAGGATGCCTGAGATTCGGAGACACTCAGCGCCTCCAGCTCAGGTTGTCCTAGAGTCGGCGGCTTTGTGGAGTTGAGATCGATTCACTAACGGGTTCAAAACCCGTATGTTGCTGATCGCCAAACCCCTGAAAAACAACGACGCTGGTGTGAGCGAGGCGTGATCGATGCGCCGAGACCTATTTGATAATAAAGGAGACTTGGTAGCGCTAACGGGAATCGAACCCGTGTTTGAAGATTGAGAATCTTCCGTCCTAACCCCTAGACGATAGCGCCAACCGTCGGCAGGCCTCGATTATAACAAAGGAAAAACGCGGTCTAGGACTTCCTCCAGGCGTTACGCTTAAGCGATCTTCCGAAGTTTGGCCCGCTTAAGCTTTTGCTGTGGCGTACTCAAGGCAGCGACACCCGTCATCTGCAGCCCTTGCGCTCGAAACCATTTCGCTTCTGGTTCTTTCCCAAATCCAAGCAAACTTGGAAGCGCGCTTACGAGGGGTCCCGCCCCCAGATCAGCTTTCAAATGCGTGGAATATTTGAATAGGTTGCCTATTCCACCTGGATAGTCTGTGAACAATGCCTGCGCGCCGAGTCCGGTTCCGCAAATCAATGCCGTGAATGCGGCACGATGATTCTTTCGCCAAAGGAGAGCGGCCATCGCGAAGAAGCCCCCGACTGTAAGGTAGTCGGCAATCGCATGGCCTTCGGGTGGGACGATCTTTGGAACGTGATTTGAAAACGCTGCGATGCTGCTCTCAAGCATGGGCATAGCTCGATCCTCCTGCATGAAGATGCAGGAGGGTCTGACGGAGTTGGCGACGTTTTCTGCCGTGCAGATGAAACTAGGACTGTGCCGAACGGGATAGTACCCGCTGCAGGGTTTGGTCTAATCCAGACTTAGCCTTTTCGTAATCTTCAGAGGAAAGCTTCCCCTTCTGGCGGTCGAGTTCAAGTTGAAATAGCTCTTCTTTAAGAGCCGCAAGCAGAACCGATTCATGGCTCTGAGATGAAATGTTGTTTCGCGGCTGCGCCTGGGCGGGGATCGAAACTTCAGGCTCAGCATGCTGTGGCTGAGCCGCCTGTTGTCCGCCTCGATTAACGACAAATACTCCGCCAGCGACCATTACTGCGGCGAGTCCGGCTAGAATCGCCCATCGATATTGGTGCAGCGGATCAGGACTTTCCACCGGAGGACCCAACCCGCCCCCTGGACGGTTGTCGGCCGCCGGAGCCGAAGCGTCGGCGCCACTTGCTCCTGTTCCCGGCTGATCTTCGACGAGAGTTCCGGTTCCGCTGACCTTGAATGTCAGATCATCTCCAGGTTTAACGGAACTCGCAACCTCGACTGTCGATTGCGGATCATTTTCCAGCGGCTTGTATGCCTCCGCATTTTTCGCTTCGAACTTCATCGACTTCGGCATCATCACGACGAAGTGCAGCAGTTCGGAGTTAATCTTGGGCGCGAACGAAGCCTCTCCGCTATAAGGCAGCGTATAGGCCATCTGAAATCTGGTTTCGCCAGGTTTCAACGGAAACGTAAACGCATACTTATTGTTTTCACCAGCCGGAATTGGAGCGGAGCTTATCGGCATTCCGCCTGGACTGGACGCGGTCGACTGTTCAACCTTGGCACCCGGAGGAAGGTAGAACTCGTAAGTCCGGTCCGAATTCAAGGTATGTGGCGGAGTAGAACCGTTTTTAACGGCGATCAGTTCCACCACCTGCATGCCATTGCCATCGCTCTGCAAACGAATCACGTCAACGTTCGTCGTGATACCTACAACTTTTTTTGCAGCGTCATACACCATTACTTCAACACTACTCGTGCCGGGATTGATCGGGCCGCCAGCGGGAAAGTAACTCACGCCACCGTGCGTAACGCGAACCAAATGCGGCGATTCTGGATCTTTGATCGCAAAACTGAATTTGCCTTCGGCATCGGTCTTGGACTGGCCGGTTACGCTCATTCCCTGAGACAACGAAAGCAACTCAACCTGATCGCCTGCCGCGGGCTTGTTCGTCGTGGCATTCACCGCAGTTCCGGAGATGGTTTGAGCAGACGCGAGTTCTGCCGCTAAGAAAAGAATAGCTAACAAAACAAATCTAAATTTCAACTGGCAACTCCCACTGCGCTTTCCAACCGTTCGATCTCTGCCAGAATCGCGGCAGCTTCGTCTTCCAGCGAGGTCCGCATCGCGGCATAGTCGTTTTCCGGAAACTTGCCCGCCTTATATTCAAAGTTGAGGTCACGAAGATTGTCGTAAACAACTTCTTTGCGTTCTCGCAGAAAAGCTAGCCTCGTCTTCTCAGGAGATCTTTCAACTAGGTCCGGCGGTGAGAAGACGTAAAACAAAAATCCTGCGGCAAGGATTACGCAAGCCAGGATGGTCATAGTTCCGTCTCCTGACGTGCCTTTTCTCTAAATGCATTTACTTGCTCAGGGGTTCCTGCAGGCGTAGCCAGAGGCTGGATGTGATACTTCCACTTCTTCACCAGAATTCCAACTCCGAGCAATCCAACCACAAGCGTCAGGTAAGGCATGATCCACGCCACGCGGTTAAATCCTGTTGTGGTTGGCGCCGAAAGCACCGTTGCCCCGTACTTCTGCACGAAGGATTGAAGGATCAAGTCGTCGTTATCGCCGCGATCAATGCCGCCCATCAGTTCAGCGCGCATTCTCTCGGAATACTGGCACCCTACGTGGTTGCACTCCAGCAGCACCTGACCACATCCGCATTTACACATCAGCTTGTGCCCAAGTTCAGAGAAGCGCGGCTCATTTCCCGCGCCCAAAAGCGCGATGCACATCAAGCCGAGGATCATGGATTGTGACAGTCGAGTGAGAAGGCGGCGAGACATCAATCACCACCCGCGCCGACAGGCTGCCCGTGCTCGGCCTGGTTAATTGCCGCACCTGCGCTCACTCGCGACCGCACCAGAATTCGATTCGTAGCAATGCTAGGAATCAGAGCGATCGCTGTACCAATTACGAGAACAGTGACTCCAATCCAAATCCACCATACGAGGGGATTGAGATGTGCCTTAATAATTGGCCGGCCGTTGTCCTGATTCGTCCCGCTATAGACGAGGTAAAGGTCTTCCTGCGGTGTTGAACGGTTCGCCACCATCGTTGCGGTCTGCTGACTCGCTTTATAGAAGCGCCGCTCGGGATACATGGTGTCGATCTGACGTCCGTTTTTAAAAACATCGATAATCGCCCACTGGCTTCCGTAGTTGTTGTTGTCGTCCTGCGTGTAAGAACGCAAAGTCAGCGTATACGCACCCAGTTGCATCGAATCGCCATTACCAAGCTCTTGTTCGTTATCACGATTGAAAGCGGAGCCCGCAAATCCGATCATCACCAGCACTACACCGAAGTGGACGATGTAGCCGCCGTAACGGCGCGTGTTGCGGCGGGTAAGGAGAACCATCGAGGAAAAAAGATTCTGGCTGGTTTGACGCGAAAGCACGAGTCCACCGCGAACGAATTCGGAGATCACGGTGGAAGCAACCAGCACAGACAGACAGATCGTGATGAACGAGTAGAGTGCCGAAGTTTCGGAAAGCGGCCGGAATCCCAACGCGATTAACAACACCACCGTCACCACTGTCACAACGGCTGGAATTCTGAAATTGCGCTTAATGCTCTCGATTGAAGTTTTGCGCCACGCCAACAGTGGACCAACTGCCGTAAGGATTAAAAGGAAAATCGCAACGGGGATATTTACGCGATTGAAGAACGGGGGGCCGACCGTGACCTTGGTTCCCTGCACCCATTCCGACAGAACTGGGAACAGCGTTCCCCATAAAACAGTGAAGCAAGCTACCAACAAAATTAGGTTGTTAAAAAGGAAGCTGGATTCGCGTGAGATCAAAGATTCCAGCCGGTGTTCGCTGCGCAAATGCGAATGGTTCCGCATAAACCAGTAGGCGCAAACAACCACCGTGAGTGCTAAAAATGAGACGAACCAGGTTCCAATGGATGACTGAGCAAACGCGTGCACGGAGCTCACGACGCCGCTGCGCGTGAGGAAAGTGCCAAAAATCGAAAGCATGAAGGTGCTGAAGATCAGCCACATGTTCCAAACCTTCAGCATTCCGCGCTTTTCCTGCATCATCACAGAGTGGAGGAATGCGGTGCCGGTAAGCCACGGCATCAGCGACGCATTTTCTACTGGATCCCAGCCCCAATAGCCTCCCCAGCCGAGAACGCGATACGCCCAATGTGCGCCAAGGAAAATTCCAACGGTAAGAAACCCCCACGTCACCATCGTCCACCTTCGCGTGATGTGGATCCACTTTTCTCCTGGATACTTCATGATCAAAGCGGCTAGGGCGAAGGCGAATGGAACGGTGAAGCCAACATAGCCCAAATACAACATCGGCGGATGGATCACCATCTCCGGATACTGGAGTAAAGGATTTAAGCCATTTCCATCGGCCGGGATATTCCCTTGCATCATTGCGAATGGATTCGCGGGGAAGTTCACCAATAAAAGGAAGAAAACTTGCACTGCCGCGATGATCACCGAGGCATAGGCAACAAGCCGGGGATCCACCTTGTGGCGCAGTCTCAAGACAAAGCCATACGCTCCGAGCAATAGTGCCCAAAATAAGAGCGACCCTTCTTGTCCCGACCAAAGCGCCGCGAACTTATACGCAAAAGGGAGGTCGCGGTTGCTGTGGTGAAAGATGTAAGCAACCGAGAAATTGTTTTGAAAGGTCAGCGTGACCAGAACTGCGGCGGCCATGAACACCGCGCCAAATGACGCAAGACCCGCTCGTCGCGAGCTTTCACCCAACCTGTCGTAGGCGGGCCCTTCGCGCGCCAGCGCTATGGTCCCCGCAATGAAACAGTACGCGCTTAGGCCAAGCGCAAGAAGGAGCGAAAAACTACCTAATTCTGGCATGCAGAGGTTGTCCCACCGTGTGTCTAAGCATTTTTTCAGAATCCTCCCCTCGCCGCAACTAAAGCCGTTTTGGGAGGATGCCGATTGCGGAATCGGACAACCGGACAAGCCTGCTTTTTACCCTCAGATATCTTGTCGGGGGCCTAAGGTGTTGATTCGCAGACGATCCACGCTGGGTACGGAGGGAACCGATGAAAGCAAAAATCCTCGTCGCAGAGGCCGATTCCGCTATTCGCAGACTGATTCGAACCGTCCTGGAATATTCTGACTACCAGGTTTGCGAAGCGGAAGATGATGTTTCATTCCTCGAATTCTCGAAAATACAAGATATAGCCCTCATTATTCTGGATTGCCTGGGACAAAAAACGGGCGGATTGCAAATGCTGAAAACTCTACGTTGCAATGTCCGCTCGCGCACGATTCCAGTGATCGCTATGACCGGGTTGGGCCAATACAGTTACGACTTAGGAATTTTGGCAACCAGCTGCTTAGTGAAGCCGTTCCGGCCATCGCACCTGATTGCAAAAGTAAAAGCAGCCTTAGAGATTGGATCGAGTGCAGAGGTGCACCCAACATTCGAAACAGAATTTAATTATTTTGGTTTATCAACCGCTGAATTAGGGAGATCAAGTCCGGGGGGGGGCAAGGTTTTTGGAGGAAGGAAACGTTGAGTTCCCCATATTCGTCTTCTGCATCAGGAAGTCCACTCACAACCACAACTGGGATCTTAGGCTTGATTTCGCGAAGCGCCCGTACGAAGACCGCGCCACTGCAACCCGGCATGATGTGATCCGTAACAATCGCCTTGAAGGAATCGCCGATCGATTCCGTACGCAGCAGCGCTAAAGCACTATCGGCGGTGGTTGCCACGAATACTTCCAAACCGGCGTCCCGCAGGATCGCCTCCCGAACTTGCAATTGGATCGGGTCGTCGTCGATGAGGAGAACTCTTCCCAATATCTACTCGATTATTAATTTGTCGAACGGGGCAGCGAAGGTACTACCTCATGTTCTGCCCGGAGCCAGTTCTCTATATCTTGACCATTCGGCCGGCCATTTTGTTCCCAAAGCTGATACGCGCGAACTCGAATTTCGTCCGTCAGGTTCTTAACGGAACCGCTCGCGGAAACCTGCTGCGTGTTTGACCCTGACTTGGAAGAGCCCTTTTTTGCCTTTGGCTCACTCGAGGTAACACGTGCACGCTTCGTTGTTGCCATGCTGCTACTCCTAAAAATTAATAAGGACTGGAAATCCGCAACTGGTATCACAAATAACGATTCCCTATCAATATACGCCGGATTGAAGTGGATTTTTCGCGGGGCCACAAAAAATGTGATTCACGAAAGTACTAGAAAAAACCGGTACCTTATCCGGGAACCAATGACTCCACGCGGCTTTGCTGGCCTCTTTGCGCCACGAAAAGCCCGTGAGATGACTCAAGACAATTACCGGGACCATCGAAATCTAGAAATGAGCGGCAACGTCGAGTACCCTTTTTCGGTAAGGTTCCAACTCAAAGATGAATGGGCCGAAGTCTGAATAGTCGCGTAAGGGACGGTGTTCTTGGCTGAACGAATCCCAAACGATGAGATTGCCTGTCTTCTTAATTCTCCCCCACAAAGGCCAGCATCCTACTTCGCCGCAATCGCCACAACCCAAAAGGTAGCAACGATCTTTGAAATATTCGTTGACGGACTTCCCCATGAAATATTGTTCAAGCGATCCATAATTGAAAAAATCGGGAACTAACCCACCATACCTGCCAGCAGGCTCAAAGCCACGATCTTGCTCAAATGACAAAACCAATTCTGTCAGAGGCGTTCCGCCCAAGATGGGCGTAAGACACAAGACTTCTCTATGGTGCTGAAGCGGTTCCAAGGAAAATGCGATTTCGACCCTCGTTTCCATTGACCATGCATGTTAACGGAAACAAAGACGATTGGTCGCTATCTCAGTAGCTGGCGATAACAGCTTCTTCAGCAGCAATCCTAATCGTCATTCTTTTAACCTCCACTTACTAACCTCCGCAAGGGTTATCACCCCACAGAGCTAACCCTTCTGGCGCGGGGAAATGCCTTATCCGTACGGGTTTTCGTTGACCCCAAAAAATCACACGGTTAGGATGCGTCCATCCTTTTAACTCAGGCGGGTTTCAGTTGGGCGTATTCCGTTATCTCCCAATTTCCTTCGTCTTGGTTTCACTACTCACCACGCCCGTGTGGTCCGCCAGCAATGCAGCGACGGTCCTAAACAAGAAAAATGTTCTGGTCGACGGTCAGCCCATCGCTGGCTCAACCATCTTCGGTGGCGATATCGTTCGCTACAACGGTCCGTCCTTCACACAGCTCCGCACCGATGGCACCGTGATTCAGCTGATGCCACAAACCGAGGTCGCCTACAGCCGGTCAGATGTCGAATTGCTTTCCGGCCAAATCAATTTTTGGACCGAAAACAGGATGCCGGTGCTGGTTGAGAGATTTGTGGTAAGCCCACTACAGACGACTCCGCACGTTACAGCGTATTACGCAAAGCAAACAACGCGGTATTGATTGTCGCTCGAGATGTACCCCTGATGACTTCCAGCGGGAAGGTAAATATCAGGCTGCTGCCGGGACAGACTGCGCAGATCGCAAATGTTCGCAATGCGAACAGCCCGGTGAAGATCGGACAGCAAAGAGTTGTGCCTGAACTCAAAACTTCTACCTCTGCAAGCCTCGATTAGTCATGAGTGGACCACTCCTCTTCGTGCTTCCCATCGCCTTTCAATTCGCTCGAATACCGAGGTCGTTGATACCATGGAGTCAAACCATGTGGGTACATCGCTACATAGAGTCACGGCTCTGGAGGGCGGTGTTGGTTAAAAGAGAAGAGTGGGCTCAAAGGCAGTTGCACAGGAATTTGAATGGCGGCCCTCCCATAATCATTGGGCGGTTGCGCTTACCGTAACTATTGCGACCTTCATGGAGGTTCTGGACACCTCTATTGCCAACGTCGCACTGCCGCACATCGCAGGAAATCTGGGCGCCAGCCAGAACGAATCTACCTGGATTCTGACCAGCTATCTGGTTTCGAACGGCATCATCCTCCCCATAAGTGCGTGGTTTGCTACCAGATTCGGACGAAAACGGTTCTACATGTCGTCCGTTGCCCTATTCACGATCAGCTCTTTTCTTTGCGGAATCGCTCCAAGCCTTGGCTTCTTAGTATTTTTTCGAATTCTTCAGGGAGTCGGTGGCGGCGGGCTTGTGCCCAGCGAGCAAGCAATTCTCGCGGATACATTTCCCGCTCATCAAAGAGGCCTGGGCTTTGCCATGTACGGAATGGCGGTGGTGATCGCTCCCGCCATCGGTCCGACAGTCGGCGGTTGGATTACTGACAACTACAGCTGGCACTGGATCTTCTTCATCAATGTTCCCATCGGCATCATGTCGCTCTTGTTGACGAGCCGTTTAGTCGAAGACCCGCCATACCTGCAGCAACTCCAACGACGCATGAGTCACGAGAAGGCTTCGATCGACTATGTAGGATTCGCTCTGATTGCGCTGGGAATCGGCGCGCTCCAAATCGTTCTCGATAAAGGGCAGGAGGTCGATTGGTTTTCTTCCAACATGATTATCGTTCTTTCTATCTTTGCCGTGATCACGCTGGTGACTTGGGTGGTTTGGGAGGCGCAGCAGGAAAACCCAATCGTTAACGTAAGGCTCTTCCGCGGAAGAAACTTCGCGACCGCGATGCTCTTCACCTTCGTGCTGGGAATGGTGCTCAACGGCACGACGGTACTATTGCCGCAATTTTTGCAGTCCGTGCTGGGTTACGACGCGACGACCGCAGGCGAGGCGCTCGCTGGCGGTGGCTTCATCATGTTGATCATGATGCCTATCTCTGGGGCCTTGGTCGCCAGGGTCGATCCGCGGATCATGATGGGCTTTGGATTCGCGACGACTTCGACGGCGCTCTATTACATGTCGCGTCATTTAAACTTCGGGATCGATTTTGGAACTGCGGCCACGATTCGTGTTTTTCAGACTGCAGGATTGGCCTTCATCTTTCTTCCTTCGACCACGCTGGCTTATGTCGGAATACCACGTCAGCAAAATAATCAGGTGTCGGGCATGAACGCGTTTGTGCGCAATATCGGAGGCAGTATCGGTATCGCTCTTTTGAGCACGATGCTCACTCGGATGTCGCAACAAAATCAAGCGATTCTAGTCAGTCACACCAGTCCTGGGAGTCCGGCATTCGATAATTTAATCAGTGGAATTACCAGGTCGCTGCAAAATGCCGGTCTGGATGCGACGGTCGCGGCACAGCAAGCTTATCTACGAGTGATGGGAATGCTGCAGTTGCAAGCGGTAACCTTGGCCTACATCAAGGTCATTACGGTGATGGCTATTATTGTTGGCTGTTTAATTCCGTTGCCGATGATCATGCGGCGTCCGCCGAAACGGCACGCTAACAGCGAAGCTGCCGTGCATTAATCTGCCTGCAAGAGCGTCTCAGGTTCAGCCTCTGGCAGAGCAATCTCCGCTTCTTCTTCTTCCTGCATAAACTCGAGGACTTCTTGCGGCACGCTCGCGTTCCAAACTGGGGCGAACGATTGACGATGTAACGGCGATGGCCCGTGGTCACGCAGTGCAGCCAGGTGCGCGGGAGATCGATAGCCTTTGTTGGACGCAAGTTTGTAGTGCGGGAAGATGGGATCCCAAGCGGTAATGATTGCGTCTCGTGTGACTTTGGCAACGATAGACGCGGCTGCAATCGATGCCGAAAGCGCATCGCCGTGAATGACTGATTTCTGCCGGATCTCAAGATCAAGCTTCATCGCGTCGATCAGCAGACAATCCGGTTGCACAGTCAGAGCCTTAACAGCCTCTGCCATAGCCAATTTGCGGGCGTAATAAATGTTGATCTGATCGATGCGAGCCACATCGACGGCTGCAACCGCCCAAGCGATGCAATGCTCTTTGATCCGCTCCGCTAGAATCTCGCGCTTCTCGGCAGGAAGGAGTTTCGAATCGCGCAAACCTTTGATTCGATACTTCGGATCGAGAATCACCGCACCTGCCATCACGGGGCCGAACAACGCACCTGATCCAACCTCGTCGATTCCAGCAATAAATTGGGCGCCTTCACCCCAAAGTTCGCGCTCGAACTTGGTTGTGCACTTCAGTCGTTTGAGGAGGCGCAGCTTGAGTGCGGATTTTGAAAGCTGCTTGAAATCGGTTTTAGCAATTCGCGGCACAGAGATTGAGCCAATTTTATCAACTGCTCAACGAGCCGCGGACTTTTTTGCTATCGGACTTCACTTAGCTCTGGGATTTCTGGCTCGACGTTTTCAGCCGTTCCAGCTTCGCCCTGCTTTTGCTCCAGAACTCGTTCACTTGGATCCTTCCAGGTGATCTTGAGAGCAATCGCAGTCAGAACCAAAATTCCCGAGACAGTATTGGCCGCGATTACGGCCAAGGAATTGGTAAGAATTCCATATCCGAGCCAAAACATCAGGCCCACAAAATAGAACACCAACATGGGATAGGAAAGATCGCGGCCACCTTGCCGGCGAATCTTCACAATTTGTGGAACGAAGGAAAAAGTCGTGCAAGCAGCAGCGACGAAGCCAATCCCTTCGACAACACTCTTATCCAAAATAAGCTCCAGCTCTATCTTCGACTGAAGCCGAGGTGCGCGTCCAATAAATCTTCATTAAAAATTGAACGCACAAATTCCCAATCCGGGTCGATTTGTCACTGCACATTGACGGTGACTGTTTTCTGGGTGCGACCATATTGGTTGGTCGCATAGATGGTGTAAGTCGTGGTCGAGGTTGGCGAAACCGAAATACTCGTGCCGCGCACTGGTCCCGGGACAGGAGCGATGATTACATAGGACGCATTGCTCATCGACCAGCTAAGCGTTGTCGAGCTGCCGTTTGAAATCGCCGCAGGACTCGCGTTGAAACTACTAATGGTTGGACTGGCTCCAGTTGGCACATTCGAGGCCGTATAAACAGGCGTCATCTGCACGACTTCAAAATCGGTCGTTTTTACGTTGGCGAGATTATGAAGATCGTTGTTATCCCAGTGACTGTCTGGCGCTCCGCCGATGTACATGGAACTGCCATTGTCGGCCATGATGATTCCGTACTTTTTCATGGCATTCAAAATGACTTTGTTCACTGTGGAATAGCCTGAGACATCGAAGCTCGCCTTCAACCTCATTTTCATTCCCATTGGTGCGGCCAAAGAGTTGCTAGAATTCGCGGCCCAATGTGACGCAGGAGGAACGAACGCCGCGCGGCTGTTCTGCAGCGTAAAGCGGATGGCGTGATTGATTGCGCCCGCGGCCACTTCGTCGTAGCGAACAAGGCCGGGGAAAATCGGCAATCCGGCTGCGTCCACTGAAGTCCAAGTCCAAGGTCTTTGCTCGTTGGAAAGTAGATCCCAAATTGCAGTTACGTTCGCGTTCCAGTTGCTTCCGTTTGGATAAGCCGATCCTAATTCGTAGAGCCAGCAATTTTGATTGTCGATCACCAATACGTGGCGATCGCCATTCCCAGGATTCGGATAGCCTTCGATTGGTGCTGTAATCGGAATAGGAACTGTTCCAGGATCGCTTTCACTTCCGTAAGCGGTGAAATTCACACTCGTGCGCGCTTGAGATCCATCGACAATCAGGTATGGAATGCCGATGTTGGAGCCGTTGTACAAGCCTGAGCCGAAGTCGGCGTGCATTCCTATATTTGGACCAATGAAGTTGATAATTGCATTCGAATTCGCATCCACTGCTGCCGCGGAGATATCGGTGTTCCACGAGCTATCCGTCGGAAACGGCCGGTAGCCGTTGAGGCTCGCCAGCTCACCGGTTGCCATTGAACCGCAGCTCGATTGGTTCGGAGCTGGCGGATTGGGCGTTGAATTTGGGTTGGTTGTCGTCCCTGTCGTTGTCGTTGTCGTGGTCGTGGTCGTGGTACCTGAGTTAGTTGTGTCTGTTGAACCGGTAGAAGCGGTTTGATTCGTAGTTCCGGCACATCCAAACAAAACGATTAGAAGACTGAAGGCAGACAGGGTCCCAAATGCTTTTTTCATCCCTTCTATCGTGGGGCCAGAAAGAGCTGAAAGGAACTGGTCAGAGGGCCAGCCGCGCGGGAAATGCGGTCGTGTCCGAAAGAGTTAAGACCGTCGCAAATTCAGTAGGTTAGCGAGAGACAGGCTCCGCGGTGAGCCAACTTTCCATCTGGGCCGCACCCACTGCTCCAGCCTGCTGAAAAACAACGTTCCCATCTCTGAAAACGACAAAGTTCGGGATGCCGCTGACTTTATAGCGAGCGGCGAGTTGCGGATGTTTTTCTGTGTCAACTTTCATCACGACGGCGCGTCCGGCCATGTTCTTGGCGACTTTAGCGACTTCGGGAGCTGCCATGCGGCACGGGCCGCACCAAGCTGCCCAGAAATCGACGAGCACCGGGACTTTGACGGAACGGATTGTTTCGTCAAAGATTTCGTGATCTGCCGAAATCGGTTCCGAGATCGGAGAGAGGGTAGCTTTGCAGCTGCCGCAACGGCCCTGATCGGCCAGATGACTGGCTGGAACACGGTTTTTAGTTCCACAGCTTTCGCAGACTCGAATGACCGGCATCGGTTTTCTCCTGCACATATAGATTCAAATGGGATGCATTTCGGTTCGCCGCCCGGCGACACGAAAAAGACCGACGATGATTCGTCGGCCTAAAGTCATCTGTTTGCTGAGATTACGCGATTCTTGCGCAGACTGATTTGGTCTCGGTATAGAGCTCCAGAGCGTCGTGGCCCATTTCCCTTCCCCATCCGGATTGCTTATATCCACCAAAGGGCATGGCTGCGTCGAAGATGTTGTAGCAGTTGACCCAGACTGTGCCCGCTCGCATTTCAGCCGCGATGGTGTGGGCTTTATTTATGTCCTTGGTCCAGACAGCTGCGGCTAAACCGTACACATTGTTGTTGGCACGCTCCACAAGTTCCTCGGTGTTGTCGAAGGACATTGCTGCAACGACTGGTCCGAAGATCTCTTCCTGAACAACCTTCATGTTGTCGTTGGTGTTGACCAGAACGGTTGGTTCGACGAAGTATCCCTGATCACCGTATCGATGACCACCCGCGATGGCTTTCGCGCCCTCGTTGACGCCAGACTCAAGGTAGCTGCAGACGCGCCGCATCTGTTCGTCGGAAACCAAAGGTCCCATTTGTGTGGCTGGGTCAGTACCGTGTCCGAGCTTGATTTTCCTAGCTTCTTCGGCGACGCCTTCGACCACATCGTTGTAAACCGACTTTTCTACGAAGAGGCGTGAACCAGCGCAACAGCACTGACCGTGATTGAAGAAGATGGCGCTGGCAGCACCTTTGACTGCGACGTTGAGATCGGCGTCCTTGAAGACAACGTTGGGAGATTTTCCGCCTAGCTCCAACGATACCTTTTTTAAATTCCCAGCTGCGGCCTTCAAGATCAATCGTCCGACCTCGGTAGATCCGGTAAATGCGACTTTGTCGACATCATTGTGGGAGGCGAGCGCAGCACCAGCGGTTTCACCATATCCAGGGACGATGTTCACGACTCCTTCGGGGAATCCAGCCTCCATGATCAATTCGCCGAGGCGCAGCGCGGAGAGTGGAGTCTGCTCTGCAGGTTTGAGGATGACGGTGCAACCAGCAGCCAATGCGGGACCGAGTTTCCACGCGGCCATGAGCAGCGGAAAATTCCAAGGAATGATTTGCGCAACAACGCCGACCGGCTCGCGCAGGGTGTATGCCAAGTATTTGGCGCCGGGCGTGTAAGGAACTGTGATGGGAATGGTGTTACCTTCAATCTTCGTCGCCCAACCTGCCATATAGCGGAACAGATCCACAGCTAGTGGCACATCGGCGGCTTTGGCGATGGTCAGTGGCTTACCGTTGTCGAGACTTTCTAACTCGGCAAATTCGTCGAGATTTTTTTCGAGCAGGTCGGCGAGCCGCCAGATTAACTTGCCTCGATCGGACGACGTCATCTTTCTCCACGGACCTTTATCGAAAGCTTTGCGGGAAGACTTCACTGCAAGTTCGACATCAGCTGCGTCGCCCTCAGCGATTTTCGCCAGTACTTGTCCGGTGGCGGGATCGTAAGTGGGAAAAGTTTTGCCGGAGATTGCGTCCACCCATCGGCCATCAATGAGCATTTTGCGAGTGGCTGCGGCGTACTGTTTCACGCGGTCGGTAACAAAATTGGGGGAGACAGCGGCGGTCGTCATTGGTTTCGTCCTTCTTCTGGAGCGTCGCGGGAGCCGCTCCTGATTCGATGTGCTCAGGTATATGAGGACAGTCACCGTGGCTGTCCCGAAAGTTCTGCAGGTGAAAATCAGAGGCGGAGAAATTTATCACAAAGGCAAACAGTGTGCAGACCTAGCCTGAATCCCGGGTTATCTCGCAAAAAACACTTGCGAACCCAGGGCACCACGCTTCCACATCTGCCAAAACGAGTGCTAGATACGGGGCACGAAGTCATAGGGGGATTACTTTTCAGTAAACCTTAGAAAACCCCAACCCACCCCTACCGTGTAATTGAAAACAAAGGACTTATAGCTAGTTAATACAAAACAAAGGAGTTAGCTCTAATGTTTCTTGGGCTACCCCCTCCCGCGTCCATCCGGCAAACAAAGGACTTAGACGATTCATCCGGCAAATAAAGGACTTACGAAAGCCAGTTTCTGTTGTCGGTTGCTGGTTGCCAGTAGGGAAATGGCAAAATCCTGAAGCACTCCTCACCCTTCTGCCAAAAGGCCAAAGGGAGGGCCACCCCCCGGGGCACCCATTCTTCAATTGTCTCGATATTTCTAGGATACGAAATTTGGCGGGGTGAATGGGACATTTCGGCGACAACTATATTTTGATTATTGTCAAAGAGTTAGCGCGAAAAATGCGATTTGGAGGGCTTGACAAGGAAAAAGTTGGCAGTTGTCGATTGCTAGTTGCCAGCCCAAGCAGGTTGTTGATTTCTCCAAATTGCGTTACTCCCTCCCACATCTGCCAATAGAAGGCAGATGTGGGGCACGAAGGCCTATTCGGCTCGCGCTACCGGGGCACCGATGCGCTTAAATTGTCTCGATATTTCTAGGATACGAAATTTGGCGGGGTGAATGGGACATTTTGGTGACAACTTTATTTCGATTAATGTCAAAGAGTTAGCGCGAAAAATGCGATTTGGAGGGCTTGACAAGGAAAAGAGTGGAGACTTGTCGGTCATCAACGATTAGAGAAGTCCAATAATCCCAGGTTAAAGCTCGCGAACCTGGGGCACCCGAGGCGTCGACTATTAAGGGTGAGGTCATTCGATTCGGACGCGGAAATTCAGCCGCGTCCTCACTCAGGATGACAAGTTGGTAAAAAATGTTCACGAACCTGGGGAGCAAGCGCCTGCTCCTGACCCGTACACCCGTCTCAAACAGCTCGTAAACCTGGGTTAACCTAATACTGCTAAACTAAAATCCTCCTATGGCTGAAATCAGGCGTCGCAAAGCGGTTACGGTCAATATTGGCAAAGTTCGTGTTGGCAGTGATGCACCGATCGTAGTGCAGTCGATGACCAACACTGATACTGCCGATGTGCTTTCCACAGTGCAGCAGGTGGAAGCGCTGGCTCGAGCAGGGTCTGAACTGGTGCGCGTAACGGTCAATAACGACGATGCTGCCAAGGGCGTTGCGCCGATGGTGGACCTGCTACAGCGCCGTGGAATTGATGTCCCAATCATTGGCGATTTCCACTACAACGGACACGTACTTCTAAAGAAATATCCCGAGTGCGCTCGCGCTCTGGCCAAGTATCGCATCAATCCCGGCAACGTCAGCATAGGCAGAAAAGACGATGACAACTTCCGCACGATGATTGAAGTTGCGGTGCAATATCAGAAGCCAGTTCGTATCGGTGTGAACTGGGGATCGCTCGATCAGCAACTGCTGACGCGCATGATGGATGAGAACTCGCGGTCTTCTGAGCCCAAGGATGCACGCGACGTAACAATGGAAGCAATGATCGTGAGTGCACTTCGCTCGGCGGAGCTGGCTGAGAAGTACGGTTTGCGACGCGATCAAATTATTCTCAGCGCCAAAGTCAGTGGTGTTCAGGATCTCGTCGATGTTTACCGCCAGCTCGCGGCGCGTTGTGAATACGCGCTGCATCTTGGACTGACCGAAGCTGGCATGCGGATGAAAGGCATTGTTGCTTCGACCGCCGGCCTGAGCATTCTTTTGCAGGAAGGCATCGGCGACACGATTCGTGTTTCGCTTACTCCGGCTCCGAATGGCGACCGCACGGAGGAAGTTTTGTGTGCGCAGCAGATTTTGCAATCGATGCAAATCCGCAGCTTCACTCCACAGGTGACTGCCTGCCCTGGATGTGGCCGTACCACCAGCACCTTCTTCCAAGAGATGGCCGAGCAGATTCAAACCTATCTGCGTGAGCAGATGCCGATATGGAAGGGCAACTACTCTGGGGTTGAAGAGATGAAGGTTGCGGTGATGGGTTGTGTCGTGAACGGTCCTGGGGAATCAAAGCATGCCAATCTCGGAATTTCCCTGCCAGGCACCTTCGAAGAGCCGAAGGCGCCTGTTTACGTGGATGGCCGGTTGATGACAACTTTGCGCGGTGAAACCATCGTTGCCGAGTTCATCAAGATTCTCGACAACTACGTGGATTCGCACTACGCAGCAAAGCGCGAGGCAGTCGCGCAGTAACGCTTAGAACTTCGCGAGTGAAATCAACGCGGTTCCTGCAGCGAGCCAGACGGCAAAGCCAGCTACTACCATTCCGACTCGGATCGCTTTGCTGTCGATAATCCAGTTATATTTCGCATCCATAATTCTCTCTCCTTCTTACTTCTTAATTAGACGAGTTGCCCGATGAAACGTCGCTCGCATTTACCAAGCTTTACTAATCCATACGCATTGCAACACTCCAATGTTCCCGCGTTACAACTCGAACAGGTTATTGCGGTCTATTTGCAATCGCTGTGACGAGCGAACGGTGAGCCCGCCAAAAGGTCATGGTGCAGACCGGCCTACGGACGAAAACATTAGAAGAAGGCAATTAAAAGAACCGATTAAAAGAAGACGATGGCGACGTAGTAGGTTCCGCCGGGATTGCGATTCGTCTTTTGGAAGCACGCTCCAGTAGCAAAACTGCTCACTCCCTGGATCCTCGCGGCCCGCTGAATCTCTGCCGGCAGTCGCTCGGGAGATGCGTTGGTGTAGGTAAGAACCATGCGAGCGTTGCCCGGCTTCGAAGAAGTATTTAGATCGAGCGTGTCGTTCTGAGCAATCTGGCACGCCATATCGTGCACTTGCGGATTGGAAACCTTGGTGACGGAATTTGCGCCAATGTCTTTGAAGAGAGACGTCACCGATTTCGCGATGGAGTCTTCTACGTTCTCTGAAGCTTGTTCAACGATGATGTGCGCAAAATCTTCTGTGACCCAATATCCTGTGCCGTTGCGAACGATGCCGATGCCAACAGAATCGTAGTGCGAATTCAGAATGTTGGCGCGATGGGGCGGGGAGTCCATCAGATCGCGATGAACATTTGCAAAGTCGGAATTTACGGCCACGTTTTCTCCCATGTAGTCGTAACGAATCCCGCTATCAGTTACTCGCTTGAATGCCGATTTCTCCCCTGCCGCTTCATGGGTGAGATCCTCGGACGCGGCAATCAATTTCGAATGTGCAGTTGCTACCTCAGAAAGCCTTGCGTCTTCCCTTATGATGCCTAGTCCCGCTTCCTGCCGAGAGGCATTGATTTGCTGAACCAGCCGTTCTGTTAAGTATTTGTCCGAATCCTGTCCCGAGCAGTACCACCCTGTAGAAAAGAACAAGGTGAGCGTGAAAAGCCTCGAAACGGTGGTCAACTTTCGCATTCACAACATCTGTAACAAATGCTGTTGTTGCGAAAAAGGTGACGTTGGGATTCCGCAAAACGAAAGGCCCCCGGACTGACCGAGGGCCTGCTTAGAAGGACAGGTTACTGTCCTCGCGCGTTGTGTTTTTTGCGGTAGATAGCGCGGGAGGCGCGGTTTTCCTGGTGATTCACGAGCTTACGTTCGCCGGCAGTGAGGTGGCCACCATTGGCTTCGCGCATGCCATTTACTTCTTTGTTGATACCAGCTTCACGGCGCTCAAGGGTAGAAGCTTCGCGAGCCGTCAATGAACCATTCTCAATCCCTTCGCCAATTCTTTGTTGCTGGTTGGCTTCTCGCTTCCCGACTTCACTGTTCCCATAATGCTGCGCCTGGCTATCGTGCTTCTGGTTATAGATCTCGTTGGAGAGGCGGTTTTGTTGGCGCGTAACCTTTGCCCGCTCGGCCGCCGTGAAGTTGCCGTCAGACTTCATGGTATGTATCTCTTTGTTTAGGTTCGATTCTTGTTTCTCAATGTGCGCGGCTTCGCCAGCAGTGAGGGATCCGTTCTCAACGCCTTCCCCGATGCGGTCCTGCTGATTTTCGCGGCGTTGATTGATGCCCGGGCTTTTGGTTGTGGTGGTGGTGTTAGCGGCGTCTTGGGCACAAGCCATCGGAATGGTTAAGGCTCCGGCGGCAACGATTAGCAAATACTTGGTGATTCCTGAGTACATCACCCCTCCTAAATTTTTCTGTGATCTTGAGTGCCGACCGTCCATGTCTGCAATCTGGGAAAAGAAACACACGATTCAAAATTATGTTTCGCCGCTTCTTTTTGTTCACATAGGACGGGGCAGGTTACTAACGTGCGGTAAGTAAACGCTAACTGAAAAGTTTAGAAGCCGGCCTCGATGCGCGCCCGTGGATCGAGATAGTCGCGCAAAGCGTCGCCAATAAAATTGAGCGACAAGACGGCCAACATTACTGCAGCTGCGGGAAACAGCACCAGGTGCGGAGAATCGAAGAGATGGGAGCGTCCATCGTTCAGCATCGAACCCCAACTTGCAGTGGGCGGAGCCACGCCTAAACCAAGAAAGCTCATGGTTGCTTCTGCAAGAATCGCACCGGCCATGCCGATTGCAGCCTGCACGATCACAGGCTGAATCATGTTGGGAAGGATGTGCCGGAACATGATCCAAAGATCGCCCGCACCGATCGCGCGTGCGGCTTCAACAAATTCTCTTTCCCGCGTTGACAATACTTGCGCTCGAACCAGACGCGCGTAGCCGACCCATCCACCGATGATCAACGCCAGAATTAGATTGACCAGACCAGGACCAAGAAAAGCGACGAACGCTATCGCTAGCAGGAATCCAGGGAAAGACAGGAATGAATTCATCACGATGACGTTGATGAAACGATCGAGACGTCCGCCATAGTAGCCGGCGATGGATCCTACGATCAGGCCCAGCAGCAACGAGCCTGCGACGACGCTTGCACCGACAAACATCGAGATGCGCGCTCCGAAGATAATCCGCGAGAAAATATCTCTGCCTAATTCGTCGGTGCCAAACCAATGCTGCACAGAGGGGGCGGAAAGACGAGTAGGCAGATCGATGTGGGCGGGATCCTGCGGCGCGATCCAAGGAGCAAAGAGAGCGAACATCACGTAGATCGCCGTGACGATGATGCCGAATGTGGCAAGCCAGTTAAATCCGATGGCGCGCCGAAAGCGGCTGGAGCGAGCGGCAATAGCACTAGTTTCGGCGGAGCTGGCGGCGGTCATCGAGCTTATCTTAATCGAGTGGCGCGATGGACGTGGTTGATGAATGAAGGGACTGGGAACCTTTTACAGCTGAATTTGCCGGTCGTCGGCCTTTAGTGGTCTTGGTCCAATTCCTTCTTTAGAGCCTTGTATCCGCGGAAAAGGATGACGATATAGCAAATATGGACGAGCCAAGTAACACCGTAGGCAGCGTAGACCCAGTTCATCGAGCCACCTTCACTGGTTCGGAGAGAGAGCGCATGGCTTGAGCTTCTTCCACGAACTGACGAGATCTTTCAAGGTTGTACCGCAGCCAGATCAGGAGAATGGCCAGTGCAACGAATGATGCCCAATTGACCATGACGGCAAAGGTCATGCTTGGGTCGATGCCGGAATTTTGGTCGCCACCAAAGACCGGCTGAGGATGCTGGGTGCGAAACCAGCGGATCGCCATGAAGACAAAAACGGAATCGAGCGCGCCGAAAATTCCGAAGACCGCGGCTAAAACAGGGTTGGGGCCACCAGTCGAAAACTTGCGCAACATCAGATAGCCGACGTAAACCAACCAAAGAATTAGTGTGCTGGTAAGCCTCGCATCCCAGGTCCACCAAATTCCCCATACAGGCCGAGCCCAGATAGGTCCGGTGAGGAGGACGATAGTGCAGAAGACAACTCCGACTTCAGCAGTGGAAACTGCGGCAGCGTCGAGAGCCGGCTTCCTCTTCCACAAATAAAGAGCCGACGCGATGAAGTTTGCAAAAAAGCAAAGCATCGATGTCCATGCGGAGGGTACGTGATAGTAGAAAATCCGCTGGACGCTTCCCATGGTCGCTTCGGTGGGAGCGCCGATCAAAGCTTCGTAGAGCGCCCAGGACAATAGGGCGAAGGTGATGAGTGCGAAGATGGCGAACTTGGATTTCATTCAGCCTGAAGCACAGTTTCAAATAGAAAGAGTCCGACAATTGTAAACACAATATCGTAAACAGCAAGAAAGACGAGCGAGAGTTTGGCCGAGCTTTCTCCTGTTAAAGTCGCCGTGGTTGCACTCACCATTGCCATCAGAGCTGGGATGGAAACAGGAAAGAGGATGAGCGGCAATAGTACTTCTCTGCTACGGGTGCGCAAAGACATCGCGCCGAAAAAAGTGCCATTCACCACCAAGGCCCAGTTTCCAAGCACAGAGGCTAAGACCAATTCGTAGGCTGGTCCCACACTTCGTAGGTTATAGAAAACGATGAAGAGTGGCGTCATTAGTAATTCCAAGATAGCCACAAAGAGAAAATTGCCAATCACCTTGGAGAGGAAGAGCGACTCAGCGGGTGCGGGCGACACTCGGTAGGCGTCTAGAGCTTGATTGCGCAATTCGCGAGCCCAGGTCTGATTTAGCGCGACTACGGCGGCGAAGAGGAGTGCTGTCCAGACCAGCCCTCCGGCGATACGGCGCGATTCTTCGGCGGTGAGATCGAAAGAGAAGCTGAAGATTACGACAACGAGCAGAGCAAAAAAGAGCATGGAGTTGATGGCGTCTTTGGAACGCCACTCCAGCCGAACGTCTTTGCTGAGCGAGCTGCGAAGGGTTTGCCAGGTGGACGTCATCGTAAAGCGCCTCCGCTTTCGGCAAGTGGATTCGTCACTCTCTCGGTGATTCGGCCGGACGACATCATTACGAACTCGTCTGCTACTTTTTCGAGCAGCGCTGGCTGGTGGGTCACGAGAAAAATTGTTCTTCCCTGATCCCGCATGTTGGCTAGTAGCCGTACCATCTCCTGCGCCGAGCCGACGTCGACGTTGGAGAATGGTTCGTCTAATAAAAGTATTTTGGGGTCATTGAGAATGGATCGCGCCAAAGATAGCCGTTGCCGCATTCCCTGGGAATATTGCCCGACTCTGCGATCAAGCTTGGGATCCAAACCTACAGTGTTCATCGCCTGCTCGCACACCGCATTGCCAGCAAGCCCGTAAAGGGTAGCGAAATATTGGAGATTCTCCATTCCGGAGAGTTCGTCGTAGAGCATCGGCGCGTGAGCCATATAGCCCAGTTGTCCAGAAACGTCGCGAATCTTTTTACTGCCGAGCACCGACAGGCTCCCGCGTGAGGGCTGGATAAGGCCTGCGATGACGCGGAGCAGTGTCGACTTGCCAGCACCGTTCTCGCCCAAGATCAGATAAAGCCGGGCTGCCGAAAAGGAAGCTGTTGCCGCTTTCAGGGCTGCGAATCGTCCATAGAGTTTGGAAACTTCGAGTAGCGAGACTACCGGCTCGGAATCTGGCTGAGAAGGATTCACCTTGAAGGCAGCTATTTTATCGGAAGAGATAATGCCAGAAGATTTGGGAAAGACGAGTTAGCTTCCCAGAGGCGCATTGCCAGTGTTTTCGGCCTTTTGAGTCGCTGGCGTTGCGCCTGGTTGTGCGCCTGGCTGCGGCGCATATTTCGAGGCGCATTTTGCCTGAATCTGCTTGGCGTGGAAGACGCCATCTTTCCCAAAAGATCCTTCGGCCAAGGCCTGGGACTGATCTTTAAACGTATCGGGAGGTGCCTCTGTCCCGGTATAAACCACCGGGAGGGTGCGGCTCTCTTCTTGAAGCGTGAATTCGACGCGGGATCCCTGACGCTTGATCGACCCTGGCTTCACGTTGCCCGCAACCCGTAACCGCTTGCTATAAACGCTGTTATCCATCTCGCGCAGCTCTTTGATGGTGACGTAATAGCTTTTGCTCTCTTGCACACCGGTATAGGCAAGATATCCCAGCAGGATAACAATCACGGCGATTGCAGAGCCAAAACGGATATAGCGGTTCTTCATGATTGGGTCATTAAAACTCTATACGTGTGATCTCGGGCGGTCAAGGATCACGACGGTATGTGACGGTCGACCAATATGCGGCTAAGTCGTGTGTACGCGTATAATTAGGACCTTCTAGCGCACTCATAACACAGGAGATTCGATGTCGCATTCCAATGGCAGCAGCAATGGAAATGGGAACGGCAAGCACAATGGCAACAGCGCCTGGATTGGCAAACCGAGAGCGGAATGGCTGAAAGACCGCCGTGCAGAGGCGGCACGAACCGGTGATGACAACGTCTCCCAGATGCACTACGCCCGGAAGGGACTGATCACGGACGAAATGCGCTACGTTGCGCAGCGCGAAAAGATTACCCCTGAGTTGGTTCGCGAGGAAATTGCCGTTGGCCGCCTGATTATCCCAGCAAACGTCAATCACCCTGAACTTGAGCCGATGGCGATTGGCGTCGCCTCGAAGTGCAAGATCAATGCCAACATTGGAAATTCCGCTGTCACGTCTAACGTTGATGAGGAGCTGAAGAAGCTGCACACTGCGGTTCACTACGGCGCTGACACGGTGATGGATCTTTCCACGGGTGGTGGCATTCACGAGATTCGTGAAGCGATTCTTCGCCACTCCCCTGTTCCAATTGGAACCGTTCCAATTTATGAGGCCATCGCCCGCGTAAAAAAGATCGAAGACCTCAACGCAAAAATCATGCTTGAGGTGATTGAGGAGCAAGCCCAGCAGGGCGTGGATTACATGACCATCCACGCTGGAGTGCTGATCGAGTACCTGCCGCTAGTTTCGAAGAGAATCACAGGAATTGTAAGCCGGGGTGGAGCGATTCTGGCGCAGTGGATGGCGCATCACCACAAACAGAATTTTCTCTACGAGTGCTTCGAAGATATCGTCAAAATTTTCAAGAAGTACGACGTTTCGTTTTCGCTGGGGGACGGCCTGCGTCCTGGTTGCGTAGCCGATGCCAGTGATGAAGCGCAATTCGCGGAGTTGAAGACCCTTGGTCAACTCACGAAAATTGCCTGGAATCATGATGTGCAGGTGATGATCGAAGGCCCTGGACACATTCCGATGGACAAGATCAAGGAACAGGTCGAGAAGGAAGTGGAGATGTGCTACGGCGCGCCCTTCTATACGCTAGGACCACTTGTCACGGATATTGCTCCCGGATATGACCACATAACATCCGCAATTGGCGCAGCCATGATCGGGTGGTACGGAGCATCCATGCTCTGCTATGTCACGCCGAAAGAGCATCTGGGTCTGCCCAACGAGAAGGATGTGAAAGACGGCATCATCGCCTACAAGATTGCTGCTCACGCAGCTGATGTGGCTCGTCATCGTCCCGGCGCTCGCGATCGTGACGATGCGTTGAGCTTTGCCCGATACACGTTCGATTGGGAAAAGCAGTTCGAGCTGTCATTGGATCCAGAAACTGCTCGTTCAATGCATGATGAAACACTGCCCGGCGACGATTACTACAAAGCTGCCTTCTGCTCGATGTGCGGTCCGAAGTTCTGCTCGATGAACTACTCCTCGAAGGTCGATGAGTACAACAAAAAGGTCCACGGTCTCGAAAAGAAAGATTACACCGACTTGATGACAGATCAGTTGGTTGCGATCAAGTCTTAAAAACGGGCATCGGATAGCGATCGGAGTTCAAAAGAATCTCGCCAGCTTTCGAGCTGGCGTTTTTTATTTCAGTTTGATGTGACTGACAACTGACAACCACGGCGTGTAGTCTAACTGTTGCTATGTCACTATTCGCCATCGGCGTGGACCTCGGCGGCACTAACCTGCGTATCTCAGCTGTCGATTCCGAGGGTACGCTCCTGGAAAAAATTACGACCGGAACGCAGGTTTCCAAAGGACGAGACTTCGTCATCGGAGAGATGACGGATGCCATTAAGACCCTAAATTCGAAATTCTCTTCGCAATACGAACTCGCGGGAGTTGGCATTGGAGTACCCGGCATCATCGACAAACGAACCGGGATGCTACGCGAGTCTCCCAATCTTCCTGGCTGGGACAACTACCCGGTCCTCGATGAAATCGAAGACCGCTTACACTCGCCGGTGATTCTTGAGAACGATGCCAATGCGGCAGCAGTCGGGGAAAACTGGCTGGGAGCGGGCCGAGGCATTCAGGATATGGGAATGATCACGCTAGGTACCGGTGTGGGCGGCGGACTAATTCTGGATGGAAGCGTAGTGCACGGAATGTCTGGAATGGCGGGCGAGTTGGGCCATATCACAGTCGAACCCGAGGGACATCCCTGCAACTGCGGCAACGTTGGCTGCGTCGAGCAGTACGCCTCGGCGACTGCAGTGGTTCGTATGGCAAAGGAGGCGATCGATCTTGGAGCAGGCGGAGAGATGGAGCGGCTCGCTCACAACCGCGATGTTGAATTCAGCGCCAAGTCCATCTTCAATCTGGCATTGCAAGGCGATCCTGCGGCTAAGCTGGTATTTGAGAAGGTCGGACGGGCGCTTGGCATCATGATGGCGGACATTATCAACGCCTTCAATCTGCACATGTATGTGATCGGCGGTGGCGTTTCGAACGCGTGGGAGGCATTCGCACCCCGGATGTTTCACGAAGTTCGTAGGAGATCGATGGTCTACGCAGCAACCGCTCCGCCCACTGACCGAGAATTACATGGAGCATCTGCAAAGCTCTCGCATGATCCGCCGCCACGAATGCTGCAGACGATCATCACTCGTGCGGTGCTGGGTAGCGACGCAGGACTATACGGAGCGGCACGGCTTCCGCTCATGCGCAACGAAACGGCTTAACGCTTGGGACGCTTATCATCCCGGCGTGGACGCGAGAATTTGCGATCCGGTCTCTGATCGTTCGTCCTTCGGGGTCCGCGGGAACCGGTCGAGGGTCGGTTAGATTCCCACCGCCCTTCAGATTTCGCTCCGAGCCTCGCCGGATCTGATGCTGATCTATTGCTCGGCCTGGAAGAGCGAGGACTCTCAGATTCGTTCCTTGGTTCGCTGTCCCGGGGCGTTCCCGAAGATTTCCTGGGTACCCACCGACCTTTAGGATTGGATGGAGACTTAGGTCTTTTTGTCCCGGCTCTTTCGAATTGCTTAAAGGCACTTCTTTTTGGCGGCCGCTCTGATTGGCCCTCTTCTCGCGGTGATTCACCGGTTTCTCTTGGTTCCCAACGATGTTGAGGTTTCCCGCCGGATCTTGGACCTTCCGATCCTTCTCTGTCGTTTCTCGCTCGGTTGTCAGATTTAAAAGGACGGGTTTTGCCGAACTCGTTCTGCCGTTTCTGCCGTCGATTTTCTTGCGGTCGGCCCCTAGGCTCCCAGCGACGCTGAGGGCGATCGCTTGATAGCGGCGCATCTTGCGATGGCGTTCTATCGAAGCGCTTAAAGGAACCGCGATTGTCGGAGGTGCTTGCTCGCCGCTCACCTCGTGGCCCCCCAAAAGATTTTTTCTGCTCCCTGCGACCCTCAGATTTTGCGGAACGAGAGGAACCTTCTGATGATGCCCTGTCGTTCGCACGGAAACCACTTGATCGCTGCTCGCCGCGGGGTCCTCCGAAAGATTTTCTTTGCTCCCAGGGGCCCTCAGATCTTCCAAAGCGAGGGGAGCGCTCTGACGACTGTCTGTTGTTGGAGCGGAATGGACGGCGCTCGCCGGTTTCATTACCTCGCCGTGCTTCGTTTCGCGAATCTTCGTTTCGCCGGTCTTCCCGCTGGGGTCTTCTGGGCTCTGACGCACTGCGTCCTTGCCAATCACCTTGAGGCCGCTCGCGACGCTTCGGCGTGAATATGGGGTTCCCTGACTCATCCCAACGCCGCACTCCCCCGGGTCCTTCAACAGGGCTCCTGGGCTCCCGTCGGGCTTTGGGACCCGTTTCTTCTCCTCCCTGAACTGCGCCGGTTCTCTTCCATGGTTCTCGGGAGGACTTTGGCGAACGGCTAAATTTCGATTCGTTTGTCGAAGAGGCCCTTCTTTGAACGCGTGAAGTTTTCTCCGGTTCGAAACGCTTGGCCCCAGGCCTGACAGCATCTTTCAGCGCTGCAATTTCAGACGGCTTCAACGCCCGACTCTGCCCAGACTCAAGATCTAACTTAAGCGGCCCGTATCGAATGCGTTTAATTTTTTCAACGTGATGTCCGATCTCCTCGAACATGCGTCGGATTTGCCGATTGCGGCCTTCGATGATCGTCACTTCGTACCAAGGATTTTCTGCCGATTTCGATAGTTCGATCTGCGCAGGGGCGGTTCTTACCGCAGCCGCTCGTCGTTTCTCTTCTCCGCGCTCAGGTCCCGGAGGTAGAGCAATTCCCTGGCGGAGTTTATCGATATCTTGTTCGCTTGGCTGTCCGCTGACCTTGACTAAATAGGTTTTGGGCACGTGCGACGACGCGTGCATCAGCTTCTGCGTAAGCGCGCCATCGTTGGTTAGAAGAACCAACCCTTCGCTCAAATAATCGAGGCGGCCCACCGGATAGACTCGAACCCCGACTTCGCCGATGAGATCCATTACGGTCTCTCGGCCTTCGGGATCGCTTACCGTGGTGACATACCCCTTTGGCTTATTAAGAACGAGATAGAGTGGTCGTTCCTTGGGCTCGAGAACCTTGTTGTTAACCTTGATTGTGTCTTTGGCGGGATCGGCCTTGCTGCCAAGCGTGGTAACAATCTCACCATTCACGCTCACTAGGCCTGCCTGAATCATCTCTTCCGCATGACGACGGGATGCGACCCCGGCGGCAGCGATGAGTTTTTGAAGGCGCTGCTCCATTAGCTGCCGTCCGTTCCGGTCCTGGCAGTCTCGGTAACCTCGGCCTCTTCGACCGTTTCATTTTCGTTCGCGCTGTTTGCGGGCAAGGCTTCCGCCATGTTTGTGACGGACGAATTCTCGGCGGCGTTGTGTTCTTGTTCCGCTGAATTCTCAGGTGTCGAGTTCTGTGGGAACAAGTCTTCCTGCAACTCCCCCGCAACGAGCTTCTCGAACTCTTCCATGCTGGGAAGCTCTTGGACGTCTTTAAGACCAAATCGCAGGAGAAAGTCTTTGCTGGTCTTGTACTGCATTGGACGTCCGATGACCTGTTTGCGACCTGCGGTGGTAATGAGTTTTTTAGCAAGCAACGTTGCAACTACACCGCTGGAATCCACTCCGCGGATTTCGCCAATTTCGGGACCTGTCACCGGCTGTTTGTAGGCGATGACCGCTAAGGTCTCCAGAGCGGGGAGCGATAGACGAATGGGCGGCTTCAAGCTCTTTACGAACGAGCGCACCACATCGTGATGTTCGGGCTTCGTTGCCATGCGGTACCCGTTAGCAACCAGGCGAATCTCCATGCCACGATCCGGCTGCGAATATTCGGTAGTTAGTTCTTCGATCGCCGATTTCAGGCGGCTGCGTACTTCACTGTCGATTGAGCCAGGCTCCGCGCCTTCGCGAGAAATGCCCGCCTCAGCGACTATCTCATCCTTCAGAACTGTCACTAGTTGTTCCAATGTGACCGGTTCCTCAGCCGCGTAGATAATTGCTTCCAGTTTGCCTTTTACTGACATAGACAAATCAATCGCCCCTAACGCCAATCGTCTCGCACTGCTGCTTCGCTATTTAACAAGCTTTCGAAGTGAGTGCTCTTCTTCAAGAGAATCTCTCCAAAGGTCGCTTCCTGCCGCAACAGCACCGCTTGTAAACGGACCAATTCCAGAAGTGCAAGAAACGCGCATACCAAAGATCGATGCGTGCTCATCGTCCTTAAAAGATGTTTGAGCTTTACCGGTCGATCTTCAAGACGCAGTCGCTGCTTGAAGTAGTCGATCATCTGGCTCACGGTAACCGTTTCTTCGTCCACCTGCATGAGCGGGCGTTCCTTAGCACGCTCGATCACTTGCCGAAACACTCGCACTAAATCGACGACGTCCGCAGCAAGTTCGGGTTCTGTTCCCTCGGCATCTTTGAAATCTTTGAATGCGGGATTGGTCCACGCTGCGTCCTCAATTTGTTGCCGCTGCAGCAACATCTGTGCCGCCATCTTGAACTTTTCGTGTTCGAGAAGCCGTTCCACCAATTCACCGCGGGGATCATCCTGAAATTCCGAGGGCTTTTCGGGATCGCGTGGCAACAACATCCGAGACTTGATCTGAATCAGCACCGACGCCATGAAGATGAACTCGGCCGCCAGATTCACATCCAGTTCGCGGATCTTTTCTACATATTGCAGATATTGAGCCGTAATTTTTGCAATGGGGATGTCGTAAATGTCGATGTCCTGCTTGCGAATTAAGTCGAGCAGGAGGTCGAGCGGCCCGTCGTAGATTTCTCCCAAGGTGATCGAAAACGGAAATGGTTCCTGAGCGGGCTTCGACTTCGATTGATTCTTGGGCTCGCCGACAACGGACAGGCCATGCGCAGTTCCATGCGGTCTGCTGGTGGACTCGACTACCGGATTTTGAACTTCTTCCGCCATAGACAAGGCTACTTCCGGGCTACTTGTAATTCAGGTCGTGGCTAAAGTGCATGGAGTCGCGAACCTGCATCATGGAATTCTCCGCTGCGACTTGGGCCCGGTCCGATCCTGCTTCAAGGATATCGCATACAAGCTTCGGGTTTTCCTCATACTTCCGGCGCCGTTCCTGCATGGGTTGGAGCTTGGTCACGATGGAATCTGCCGCCCAGGTCTTGCACTCAATACACCCAATCGCGGCTGTCGTACAGCCAGCTTCCACATTTGCGATCTTGGCAGCGTCGCTGAAGATCTTGTGCAAAGAATACACAGGACAAACCTTAGGATTTCCGGGATCCGTTCTGCGAACACGCGCAGGATCCGTCACCATGGGCTTCAACTTCTGGCGGATCACCGGCTCGGGATCGCTCAATAGAAGAGCATTTCCGTACGATTTGGACATTTTGCGCCCGTCCGTGCCCGGCAACTTTGCGGCGGGAGTTAGGAGGGGCTGAGGCTCCGGAAAAACATACTTCCTGTCCCCGGAATAAAACTGATTGAAGCGGCGGGCGATTTCGCGCGTCAGTTCTACGTGAGGAACCTGGTCTTCCCCGACGGGCACACGATCTGCCATGTAGAGCAAAATGTCGGCCGATTGCAATACCGGATAGCCTAAGAATCCGTAGGTGCCTAAATCTTTATCTTTGATGTTGTCACGCTGCTCTTTGTACGTTGGTACCCGCTCCAGCCAGCCCAGTGGCGTAATCATCGAGAGCAGGAGGTGCAACTCAGCATGCTGCGGCACATGTGATTGAACAAAGACAGTCGATTTCTCGGGATCGAGTCCAGCCGCGAGCCAGTCAAAGGTCATCTCGATGATGTTTTCTTTGACTTTTGAAGTGTCGGCGTAGTCCGTGGTCAGAGCGTGCCAGTCGGCGACAAAGAAGAAGCAGTCGTACTCATTCTGCAAGCGTACCCAATTTTCCAGCGCACCGACTAAGTGACCGAGATGCAATTTTCCAGTGGGTCTCATGCCGCTTAATACGCGCGGTTTCTTGATGTGGGTGTCGGCCATCAAATGCTCGCGAGGATAAATTGAAAGAAGCGAATTATTGGCGCCATTAGAAATCGGATGATCGGTCCACCCACAATAAAAAGCAGCAGAATTCCGATCATGCCCATCATGTCGTAAGCCCTGCGTGCTTTTTCGGGCAGGAAGTGCCGTAAGACGTGGCTACCGTCCAGTGGCGGCACGGGGATCACATTAAAGGCCGCCAGCAGAACATTGATATACATGAATTCGTACAGCAGCAGGGTTATCGGAAGCAGCACGGAGTTAGTTTCGTCAGTAAGTCCGTGAACCAGAGCTTTGCCTAACGGAGATGTAGCAGAAATAATCGCAAGACCCACCACTGCACCGCTTGCAACAAGCAGATTGCTCGCCGGTCCTGCGAGGGAGGTCATGATGTCGTCCCGTACCGGATTCTTGAAATGTCGCGGATCGACCGGGGTTGGCTTGGCCCATCCAATCACTGGGAAGTGGCTAATCATCGCAATGGCGGGGAGCAGGATGGTTCCAACCGGATCAACGTGCTTGATTGGGTTTAGGGTTACGCGGCCCAGGAGACGAGCGGTGGGATCGCCGCAGCGATTCGCCATCCACGCATGGGCGGATTCATGCACGCTGATCGCAAACAGAAAAGCGATGATTTGAAAGAAAATCTGAACCCAGTCAAGACTGCTCATTCCGGTATGTTGATGGTAACACGTTGAATCTACGAAACCAGGAAGGGAGATGGGGTTAACTTGCCAGAAAATCTTGAGTTGAAAAGCAGTTGGAAGCTGCTTGTTCCATCAAGCAGATCGCAATGTTTTTAACAGCTCGGCGGGATGAATTGGCTTGGGTAGTAGTTCGAATCGATGTCCGGCTTTGTATGCCCTATCGAGCAGATCAATGCTTCCGGCTTGTCCAGAGAAAAGAATGACACGGGCATCGGGGCACGCTGCACGGATCGCAAGAACGGTGTCAATGCCGTTAATTTCAGGCATAACTACATCCGATAAAACTACATCCACACATTGATTCCGGGCGTGCTCAATGGCGGCGTTGCCGCTATAAAATGCCGAAGACTGGTAACCTTCCAATGCCAGAATTTCAGCTAGACTATCCGCGATCAATATCTCGTCGTCGATAACAATGATCCTTTTGTCTTCTCGCTTAGTGGCCCTCGCTTGTTCTTCCGGAATCGAGGAACGATAAAAGGGTGCTTGATATTCGGGCAGGAACGAAATTTGGCCGATCAAAGAAAGATTCATTGCACACGTTCGTGAGGTTGAGTTTGAACCGGTAGCAAAAAGCTCACCACTGTTCCCGATCTGTCGCCCACTCGGCTCCGGAACCGAATTGCGCCACCCGCTTTGACTACCAAGTCTCTGGTTATCCACAAACCTAGTCCTGTTCCCACTTCTCTCTTGGTTGTAAAAAACGGGGTGAAGATTTTCTTTCGAATTTCTCCCGGAATCCCATGTCCGTTATCGGCAATCGTGATTCGGACCGCGGGCGTGTTCGACTTCAGCAGTTTGTTATGCGTCGCTCGTACTACAATTTTACCGCCAGTCGGAACCGCATCGATGGAATTGCCGATTACATTAGACAGGATTTGTTTTAGCTCACCTGAAAATCCGTGCAAAGTCAGCTCAGGATCCACCCGCTGTTCTACAAACAGATTCTTGTACAGCAATTTTCGCTCGTAAATCTCCAGAACCTCTTGCAGGATCGCGCCAATGTCGATTTCTGTAGCGTTTGTGTTACGACGATAGAAACCCAAAGTTTGCTGGGCTAAACTCGCAACTCTTCCAAGTTCTTTGTCCGCTAGGGAGAGATATCGCTTAACTTTTTCAGGCAGCCCTGGTTGCTGTGCCGCCAAATAAATAAAGTTGGTGACTGCCTCCAGAGGATTATTGATTTCGTGGGCGACACTCGCTGCCAGCCTTCCGACTGATGCCAACCGTTCGGTCATATGAAGTGCGGCTTCTAGCTGCTTTTGGCTAGTAATGTCCCTAGCGATCTTTGCAGCACCAACTATTTTTCCGGTCTCGTCGCGAACCGGTGAAACGGTAAGTGATACGTGGATACGCTCCTGATTTTTTGTTAGCCGTATGGTTTCGAAATGATCGATCTTCTCGCCAGCTCTCAACCGGCTTAAAATTTTTGGCTCGTCGCTTTGAAGTTCAGGTGGAATGATCGTTGTGATTGACCTGCCTATCATCTCAATCGCGCTATAGCCGAAAATCCGCTGAGCACCCTTGTTCCAGCTGGTTACGATGCCGTTCAAGTCTTTGCTGATGATCGCATCGTCAGAAGATTCAACGATTGCGGCCAGACGCGAACGAGCTTCTTGAGTGGTCTTCGCTTCCGTAATATCTCGAGCGATTTTCGATCCACCGATAACGGCCCCGGTTTCGTCCTTGATCGGCGAAATGGTAAGTGCAACTGGAAATCGTGTTCCATCTTTGCGGACACGGATGGATTCGTAATGCTCGATACGCTCACCCGCTTTTAATTTTGCGATGATCCGGGGCTCCTCGTATTGGAGCTCTTCCGGGATGAGGAGCAAAACAGACTTACCTACGATCTCTTCCGCCTGATATCCAAAAAGTTTCTCTGCCGCGGAGTTCCAGGTTTTTATAATTCCATTTAAATCTTTACTGACGATGGCATCTTCCGAAGAGTCCACAATGGCGGCAAGGAGGTAGCGCGAATCAACCTGCTTCCGGGCTCCGCTAGTCTCTGCCATGTGATGCACCGCCAGTCGTCGCTATGAATCGGCATTGGAGCGAATTGAGGTTCCACGTCGAAGTTGAACTTAAGCGAGAAATAGTTAGATGCCAGACTGGATTAGACAAGTTGCGTCCAAGATAAATTTGTAGATGTGCTAACTGTGCAGCGGCAAATTCCTGCTTCGTATTGTTGGCGCCGCAGCATCATTTTTGGACTATGTTCAAAACTTGAGTGCCAACCTCAGCGCTGTCGATTTTATATGGCAGCATAAAAGCAGTGTCCAATCCAGCTCCCGGATAACGAGGTTGGATAGATCTTTCTATGAAATATTCCAACAATGCGTTTGGGACGGTTACTCCGTCAATTGCAACTGAAACGATATGGACTTGCCCTTGCCTCTCGGAGCCAGACACGCGTGCAGCAACAGTCACCTCATGTACCCCACGGAACATTCCCATCAGTGGATTGCCTGAATAGCGCCCCCCAGTGACGGCGTCAAAGTCCACTAGAGCGCGTGCCTGAACCATTCCCTGTTGGCCAGTGAACTCCGCCCGCTGTACTCCGTCGGGGAGCTTTACCTCAGAGGAATTAATGTAAGAGTTAATCTCACGTTCGGAGAGAACGGTAGGTGAGGAATCGGGAGGTGATTTTTTGGCATTTTCTTCAATGTGCCGGAATTTGCGAACAGCGCTTCGCTGCGTTGCTTGGTAGATGGCCTCTGTGCCAGAAGCAGGGATGTTCTGAGCTGAGCTTGGAAGCAAAAATAGAAAACAAATTGCAAAGCAACGAATCACGCGACTCACCTGAGCGTCGCTTCTGCCTCTCGGGATAGCGAAGTCACGATCGGCCTTTCTAATGGGCCCTTCACCATGAACTTCTGTCCGCTCTTACTGGCAAACTCCAAACCCAGCACCCCGTTAAGAGAAGCAGTTCCGCTTGCCAGATAGATGCCGTCGGGCGAGTTCAATTTGCTTTCGTTCAATCGCAAAATGCGGTGGGATAGTTCAAGTGTCCCAATAAACTCGTGGAAATGAAGAGTCTTGGCACCTGGATTGAAGCGCACATGGCTTAAAGTTCCGTCTTCGCAACGGAATTTTAGTGTTCCGGTTGCTGAGTCCATTAGCTCCTCCCCGGTCCCACCGGCCGCACTTCCCTTCAAAGAAGCATTTAGGGTTCCTGAAGCCCAACCGTCATTCATTGCCATTGCAACGTCAGCCATCGACGCCTTCTGCAAAATCCCGTCATACGCATAGATCGGCTTGGTTTTTGTAAAGTCGGCTGAAATCCGCGCTTGAGCGTGTCCTCCGAAAACTTCCGCTCGAATATTCTCAATTTCCAGCTTTCCGCTCGCGATTCGCAGATTCGCCGAAGCCAAACTGGCGGTGGTTTGCCCAAATTGGAACCGCCCGGTGTTGATTTTCCCTTCTGCCGTCACTCCTTTCCATTCCAGATCCGGTGAAAGTTTCTTACCTTGAGGCAAAATTGCATACCAAGGGCGCGTGCGTTGAGTTGGGTTGAAAACGTTTTCTAATTCGTCCAACTTTAATTGATCAGCCTTCAACTCAAATTTTGCTGGACATCCGGCGCCCTCATCGCAATTCAGAGGTAGCCAAACAAAACCCGTGAACACCGTAGGAATATTTTGAAACCCAGCGGTCAAGCCGCGGAAGGCTGCCCCGGTAGGATCCACTGCCACAGATGCTGATGCGATTTCCAGTGATTGGCTGAACCCTGAAAAGAGCCACGTGGCGTCGCTAAGGCGGCCATTTCCCGAAATCCGAGGAGGCTGAAATCCACTCCAAACCCCCTCGACTTGCCCGCTGAGTCGCGCAAGTGTTCCTTCCAAAGGAACCTGCCGTTGGGTAAATCCCAGCGCCCTCGCGATTTGCATCAACCGCTGCACCTTGGCACTACCTTCAATCCCAAGGGAGTAACCATCACGTGAAAACCATGCGCGGGCTGTCGCGGGATTGTCCCCATCGAGAGATACCTGAAACGGTTGAACCTCTAGTCTGGTAATTCCGACAGCGCTGTCTCCCTTAGTTCTTTTGCTGGGAGGACGCGAGTAAGTTCCTTTACCGGGTTCTGACGACGACAGCTGTAAATGAACGGGCGCTATTCGGATTGGCTTCTCAAACGCATCGGACCGGAGAGTCACTGGGGAAGTAATTCCGTCTCCGCTCCACGGGGAGGTGCCTGAAGATGGCGAGTTGAACACGAACTTCGCGCTGACGGTTCCACTTGCATTTAGATCGTTGGGAAGATCCTTTTTTGAGTGGCGACCCAGCAAGACCAGCGATTGCAATGGAACTTCGCGCGAGACAACTTCAAACTTGACTGACTGCCGCCCTGGAATTCCATTCACGTTTCCGCTGACATTAATAACACCATCGCCGATGGGTGAAGTACAGCTGAGTTCTGGAAACTCGTGGTTTTGCAGCAGAAAATGGCCGCTGCATTGGGCATAGAGTGCGACCGAACCCTCTGTCGCAATGTCGTAGCGCCTAAAATCTGCGAGTGCTGCTTGAAAGGCAAACCGCAGGTCTTGTGGTTTTCCCTGCAGATTTCCTGAAACTGTAACACCACCTCGCCATCCACGATCTCGACCGTAGATGAGGCGGGTGATTTGGCCAAGCTGGCCATCCTGCCAGACGAAGCGCAAAGAGATCGGTGTCTCGTAGATGTCTTCGCGACGAAGCAAGGTTCCATCGATTTTGATTGTTCCGGTATCACCCAGATTTGCGTCAGCGCGAATCGGTCGAGCCTCCAATCGCAGCCGCCACTCGTTTTCAGATTGAAGCCAGAGCGACAGATCGGCATCGCTAAGCGCAAAAACCTTTTTTTCCTGCCCAATTTTAAGGTTTATACGACCACCCGCCGCCTCGATGTAAGGAAACCTTATACGAGCTTCGGGACGTGTTTGATCCGTCGGGGCGGTGGGGGTTCGCTGCGCGCGCTCCAACAAGGTCTCAATATTCCAGTGCTGGTTGGTTCCGTGAACAAGATTGAAGCTGGGGTATTTGAGGCTTAATTTCGATATTTCCAAACGGCCACGCCAAAGCGAGCTCAACCGCAATGACGCATTCACCTCATCCGCACGAAGGATCGGTTCAAAACTGATTTGGGGGTCGTCGCTAACCACCACCCCGTTCAAAGTTAGACCGGGGGGTAATACATTCAACTCCACTCCGCTGACCGAAACTTCGCGACCAAGGGCATTGCTGAGCGACTTCGCCACCGTCAGTCGATACCTGTTCACGTTGATGGTAGGAATTGCAATTATCGACAAAACAAATAAAGCCGCGACAATGGCAATGACTTTCGCTCGTTTTGAAGTGAAAAGGTGCATCGGGCCGCAAATCCAATCTGACTAGGTGATTAGACACTAGGGACGAGCCAGGCCGCAAATAAGGAAAAGTTGTTGGCCGAAATTGGCGAAAGGCGATCTACCGAACCACGTGAAACATTCGTTTCCAGCGGGTTTGGTCGAAGAAATGGACTACGATCTTCGCGATGAATGCCACGCGTTCGCCAATACTGGTCTTAAGGTATTGACCGGCAGGGGTTTCGAACGACCAGTAGATAAACATTGGGCGCCCAACGACGTTTTCACGAGGAATAAAGCCCCAATATCTACTGTCGTAGCTCACGTCTCGATTGTCACCCATCGCAAAGTAGTGATCAGGAGGCACGACAATGTCGCCATTTTGCAGATAGCTGCTCAACTGCAAATGCCATTCGGGAGTGATGACCGTGGATTCGTTGGGTTCCACCGTCGGGAAGTTGTCTCGAAAGGCGTTATAGCTGCCATTCCGAACTACATACGACTCCATTATCGGCTGGCCATTTCGATAGACGATCCCGTCCTTCAGATGAAGATGGTCTCCTGGGATGCCGATGATCCGCTTCACTACGTAAAGCCCCGCTTCTGCCGGCGACAGGAAAACTACAATGTCATTGCGCTGAACGGTGTGATATGGAATCAGGGGCATCCAGTTCGATCGAGGCGCGATGAGGTCGCGATCGACGAACACATGGTCGCCAATTAGCAGAGTGTTCTCCATCGAACTGGAAGGAATCTCGAAGGCCTGAAGGTTGAAAGTTATAATGAACAGGCCGACAACCAAAACCAGCGCCATGGAAGCGATAAACTCCATGGGAGTTTCGCTCTTTTTTTGAGGCTTTTCGGTTTCCGCTTTAGTTCGTTCTTTGGTCGCCAAGGCCATTTCTTATAATTAGTGCACTAACCGCAGTGTCCGGTTCCAGCGTGCTTCTTTTGGGATGTTCAAAATTCCCGAAAGAAGACGGCTCAGTTTAGCATTTCTGCCTTTTTCTAAATCTTCGTCTGCCGTTTCAGGGTTCATCGACCAATAAATCATCAGGGGACGCCCCACGATATTTTCCGCGGGCACAAATCCCCAATAGCGGCTGTCGAGGCTCTCGTCACGATTGTCCCCTAAAACAAAGTACTGGTTTGGTGGGACGGTGAGCTCGTCATCCTTCATAAGCTTTTGCATCTCACTCCACCATTGAAGGTCAGCGTTGCCGGAATACTCTCCGCTGGGGAAATTGTCTCGAAATGGGTCAAAATACCGGCTCTTGAACAGCGCGTAGGCCCTTTCGTCTGTCTTTTGACCGTTGATCAACACCTGTTTATTGATGATTTTGATCCGATCTCCCGGGATTCCGATGACACGTTTTACGAAGTGCTGCTGCGGGTGAATGGGGTAACGAAAAACGATGATATCGCCTCGTTTTACCTGGGAGTACGGCAGAATCCCTCGCCAGATGCCGCCCTTCCCGTATTGAACTTTATTCACCAAAAGGTAGTCGCCGATCAACAGCGTCTGTTCCATTGACTCAGAAGGAATTTCAAAGGCCTGAACAACAAAGGTCATCACAAATGTGGCGATGACGATTACACCAGCGAGCCATTGAAAGATGCCAAACCAGTCAGAATTCCACGACGCGTCGTGAACAACGAGGACAGCATTGGCGGCCTGAACGGGTATGTTCTCGGGCTCGAGCACTACCTCAGGTGGAATCGGCTGGGTTTGGATCTCTTCAGGCTCCATATCTAAACTTCCGCTGGCTTCGAACGCCTCCTGTTTGTTTTCTGCAGATGTAACAGGGCGGCCTTTGCAACTTCTTGTTCACCTTTTTTCTTGGTGGAACCCTCTGCGCGTCCGGAATATTCAGACACCGTTCCGCCATTTCTAGCAATTCGGACCTCAATCGTGAAAATCTTGTCATGCTGCGGCCCGTGTTCACCGACAACCACATACCGGGGCTGGCCCATACCCATACTATGAGCAGTTTCCTGTAATGCAGATTTATAGTCGGTTACCGGAAGGAGGGTTCCTTTTCTGCGGTCTACTTTCCGCAATTCTTCTCGAAGGACTTTACCCAAAACGAACTTGCGGGCCTCTTCGAGACCAGAATCGAGATAGATAGCAGCAATGAGCGCCTCAAGGGCATCCACCATGATCGTCGTTTTGGTGCGGCCGCCCGTCTTTTCTTCGCCGCGCCCAAGGCGAAGATAAGTACCGACTTTAAGTTTTGTTGCGCTGCTCAAGAGATGTCGTTCGCTAACTAAATAACCTCTCAGCTTCGATAAATTTCCCTCGCTAAACTCCGGGAGTTTGCTGAAGAGCTCTTGACTGGTCACAAATCCCAAAACCGCATCACCAAGAAATTCCAATTGCTCGTTATCGGGAACGTCTTGTTTGGACGATTGGGTAGCGTTTTGAGACTCGAGCTCCCTGGCCCAAGAACTATGGGTGAGCGCCTGACGCAACAAATCCTGGTTGTGGAATTTGTAGCCTAGCGCCGACTCGAGCTTACGAAGATCCGGATCGCTCATAAGAGAAACCCCGCAGCAAGAAGAGCTCCGCGGGGTGGTGGGTTCTAATTCAATTGCCGGCGATTACCGACAAAACCACAGCTGCGACGCTACTTTGTCTCGATTGCACCAGGTTGAGGAGAAGCCGGGGCGGAAGGCGCGGTAGCTGAACCTCCACCTTGAGCTAATTTCTGCAACCGTGCCTGCTCTTGCTGACAGAAGCTCTTTGCCGGATGACCTTCTGCAATCGAAATGCACTTATTGGCAGCAGTAAGTGCCTCGGCATATTTATTCTGACGATCCAATGACAAAGTCAGTTGCAGCCAGCTGACCGGGTCGGGAGCGACATCGCCTTCGGTTGATTTCTTCAACCAGCCCTCTGCCTTGGCAAAATTCTTAGCATTGAACTCGACGCTACCAAGAGCCGCATAGGCGACAGACTTAATCGTAGACTTGAATTGATCTGCTCGGTCCGCAGGCACACCTTCAGGTATTCCTTTGCCCGAATCTAAAACTTCGATCGCTTTATTGGCGTCAGCCTTGGCTTCGGTCCAGCGCTCCTCTTTATCCAAGTCAGTATCGCGGGTGCGATTGGAGATTACAGACGCAACCGTCACCAGAGCCGCAACGTTGGTGGGATCTTCCTGAATCAGTTTTTTTCCAACTTCGATAGTTTTGTCGGCATTGTTCTGGTTTTGATAGGCACTCATCAGCCGTTGCCAAAGAATATTCTTCAATTCGCTATTTGGAAATTTCGTACTGAAGTCTGTGACGGCTGCTTCCATTGCGACCGCATCCTGAATCATCATGGCGTCCTGATACGCCTTAAACTCTTCCTGAGTTTTGGCCTGTGGTCCACGAGGAGGAGCTGGTGCGCCCTGAGCCGGTGCCGCTGGGGCATTCTTGTCCTGCTTCTTGTCTTTTGCTTGTCCAAACGCCAGGCCCACTGAGGCAGTCAGGATCAGCGCCATGCTAATAAATTTCGTCATGAATTCTCCTTGAGCGGTCCGTTTTGAAGGCCCGGCGTCCGCAATGATGCTAGAACTTCTATTACTGCTGTTTTTCCTGATCTTTTTCTTGTTCCTGGCTATTCTCTTGACCCGGCTGACTGCGGGATACCGGAGGCTCGTAAGGTTGCTTCAACCCACGTTCCGCGGCAGTCTTCGCCGTAGCGGCAATGTCGTTGAGCTTTAAAGCTGCTTGATACTCCGCGACCGCTTGCTCGCGCTCTTCCTGTACATCATATATGCGTCCAAGGTAAACGTGCGCCCAGGCAAGTACGCGTGGATCTTTTCCGAGCTTTACGGCCTGCTGAAATGCTTGCACCGCGGCGTCTTTGTCTTTCTTCAAGGCAGCTGCTTGTCCCAGGATTAAGTATGCCCGTTCCGTGCCACGTTCACTGATCGCGAGATTCGCCAACCTCTGTGCTTCGTTGACATCTCCCTCGAACAGTTTTTGTTCAGCCTCATCCAGAGGATCACGCTTTTTTACCGTGGCAGTACTCACAACATCTGGATTGGATGTGCGAGCGAATTGCGTGTTGGCTGCCCGCTTGCGTTCCTTGTCAATTTCGATGCCATAGAGCCAATCGGGATAGGACTCGGTTAAACCTGTTTCGTCAGTCCGGAACTTTGTGAGCTCATCGTAAAAATGCCGAGTAAGAATAAATCCGGCAGCGTTAGCTGTTTCCACCGCTTTATTTCGCTTCTCTTCCGCTTTCTCATCTTTGCCCGGAATGAGATGTGCTTCCACTGCACGAATCATCGACTCGGCCACCAACAATGTCACATCGCGTTTGTAGGCTTCATCGAGCGGTGCATCCTGAATCTCCAAAAGCAAAGGCTCCAATCTTTTCATCTGAGCTGCGCGACGCTGAGTGAGCGGATCAAGGATGAAGTGCAAATAGCTATGCCGCATTTGATCCAGCTTGAGCTGTCCGTTCGATCCTGGCGAAACCACCATGAAGTAATCAGTACGATAGTTACGAGCATTGACTTGGCCTGGGGCAGCCATGGGCTCGACGTAAATCTTAAACAACCGCCCGGTAAAACCAGACAGAGGCAACTTGAGGTAAACATCGGTAGCAGTAAGCAAGTTCGAAACAAGATCGTGGAAGCGCGCAAGCTGCAGTTCGTACTCAGCTTGATGCGAACGGTAGATCTCGTGAAGATTCGCCGTTTGATAGAACTGCACGAAGAGTGGAACGAAGCCCAGAACGTAGCTAGCGTCGGGGGGAAGATCTGATTCTCGAATCTTAGGTTTAAATTTTGGAGGTTCGTCTAGATTGAGCGCCAGCGAGATGTACTGAGCCAGATCTTGAGAGGCGTCGGGCCGACGATGGTCAGAGTAGAACTTGCACATCTCGTCGCGCGCAACAGTGGCTTCTGCCGAAGACTGAAGGACCGAGTTCACCTGCCGTCTCACATCCAAACGCATTGAGTCGGAGATATTCAGCTCTTGATCGTAGCCACAAGAGTTCATTGCAGTGACCACGCCAAAGATTACCTCGTTGTAATCGAGACTGGCTTTGGAGGTTTCCTGGGCCGCGCTGGAGACACTAAGCGAGGCGAGGATCGCGATAATGCTGAGGAGTCGATTCACTGAACCTAGACCTACCTCCGGGGAGTCGAAGCGGCGATTCTTACAAGGATAAGTGTAGGAAGGATAAGGGGTCAAACTGTGCTGTAATAAACGTGACATTTGTAGGCAAAGTCGTCAAATATAACCAGTTAACTATCTTCACCTGGAGCCATCGGGCCTGGTTGAACATCATCGCGTAATGGTCATTGGTAACGGTGTAATCGGAAGCTTGTCCAGTTATCTTGAAGAAGATGCATCCAAGTAAGTGAGACATCTTTCGAGATTGGGCGAGGCATCAACTAAGAATCCTCCCAATCAACTAGTTAGAACTCATGAAAAGCGAACTTCCATATACGGTTCTCTGTATCGACGACGATTCCACGGCCCTCATGGTGCGCAGCCTTATATTGAAACAAGCCGGATACGCAGTTATCACGGCTACCACGGGGGACGAAGCGATCACCGTGGTATCGAGCAAGAATGTCGATCTGGTGCTCTCCGATCACCACTTAGTGGGAACCACTGGGCTCGTCCTCGCCGAATCCATCAAAGCTTTGAGACCGGGCATTCTTTTCGTACTGCTAACTGGATCACCACATCTCGCAGAACATTCGACCCACCTCGATCTTGTTCTCACAAAAGGTATGGACCCCCGGGATTTGCTTCTTGCCATCGGAGACCTCATGGCAAAGAAGAATGCCGCTTAGCAGCAAAATTGATCTGACCAATTCAAGTTTGACACCTCTACTCTGCAAGTGATCGGTCCCTGTTCGTAAAAACCTGCGGTGTGGCGAAATCTCCATTCTGGAATATTTGCTCGCGCAAAACGTTCCAGCCACCGCGTCCCAACCCAAGAAGCTTTCCGCCTAAAAGTCGTGGTAATGTGTTGAGCCCCACACATTTTTCCGTTTACCTGGCGAGGAGCACACTTGCGCAACCAACAAAATCTCTTGTGGCAAATATTTGCAATTACAATCCTGGCTGTTCCCAGCCTCTGGGGGCAGTCGGCGACCACAGGAGCACTGACCGGAACCATTGCGAATCCAACCGCGGAGCTCATTCCCGGAGTTTCCGTCACCCTTCTGAATAGCGCGACCAATCAGACGCTAACGACCGTGACGGATGGCGGTGGCACGTTCGGATTTTCTTTGCTGGCGCCAGGAACATATCAGGTGAGCTTTCGGCGAGAAGCGTACCGTCCCTCGCATTTGCAATCGATTGTGATTAATGTCTCTGAAACCGCATCGCTGCAAGTTACCCTCGAACCCGGAAACGTGAGCGGCGAAGCTGCGCTCTGCATTTGCAAATTGAACACTGCCGTTTCCTCCTCGAGTGGCACTCTTGTAGATAACAAGACCATCACTACAGTGCCTCTGACTACGCGGAACTTCACGCAAGTAATGTCAATGGCTTCCGGTTCAGCCGCCGATGTGAATAATGCTGGAATTCTTGGAGCCGGTTCACAGACAGTAGCGGTTAACGGAAACTCTGGTGGCGGTACATATACGATCGATGGAGCAGCTTCTGGGAGTACGGTTCCGAATCCAGACACCATCTCTGAATTCAAGATTCAAACTTCGCAATATGATGCAGGCTACGGAGCCAAAGTTCCAAACACTAACCTGATCACACTCTCTGGGCAAAATGACCTTCATGGAACTTTGTTTGAATTTCTGCGAAACGACATCTTCAATGCAAACGCCTACTTTAGAAATGCAGCCGGGCAGCCTAAGCCGAGCTTGAAGCAGAATCAGTATGGCGGAACGCTTGGTGGGCCACTCATCAAGGACAAGATCTTCTTTTTTGGTTCTTATCAAGGAACGAAACAGGTCAATGGCTTAGACCCATCGTCGCTCTCTACTCTGATCCTTCCGCCGCTCACAAACGATCGCTCACGCGCGACTTTAGGTTCACAATTTTGCCCTGCCAACAAACCCGCGGCGACGCAAGCGCTATATCAGACCTTCGCCGGTGGAACGCAGGTGGCATGCGATGGATCGAACATTAATCCCGCTGCGTTAAGCGCTCTGCAGTACAAGCTCGCAGATGGAACGTTCCTAATCCCCACACCGCAGACAATTCTCAGTACAGGACCGAATGCTGGACGAGGTTTTTCGTCCTATAGCGCTCCTTCGATCTACAAAGAAAATCAGTTTCTGCTGAATTTTGACTACGTCATCTCCAAGAATCACACGCTGGCAACGCGCTTTTACTACGGACGGACTAAAACTTTCCGTTCCTACGGCAGCACGATGTTTGCGATTGCACAGAGCGTGCCCGGAACTCCACAGGATTCCAATGGCGCTGACTACGTCACGAGTGCCCGCTTGTCATCTGTACTAACCAGCAATTTAGTCAATGAAGCAAAGTTCGCATTTACCCGCTCGGGCACGGTTAACAGTGATCCGGATTACCCGCCTGCAAGCACCTTTGGGATGGTGCCCGTGGATCCATTGTTCCCGAAACCACCGGAGGTGACGATTCAAGGCGCCCTCGGCAGCTTTCGCTTTGGTAATGGGCAGAATACGGCAGCCAGCGCAACCAATGGTTACTTCATCTATGACAATCTTTCCTGGGTGCACGGCTCTCACACTCTTCGCTTCGGAGGAGTATTCAAGACTGAGTTCAGCACGCTTCGCGATACAGCCCCAGCACAAGGGAAGATAACGATCCAAAGCTTTAACGATTTCCTTCTTGGTTTAAATGCAGCACAGAATGGAAGTCCGCGTGGCCTTAGCAATATTCAATCCATTACTGCTTTTGAAGGGTCAGGTGAACAAGGTCAGGTGGTTTACCGAAACCGAACGAACTACCTTGGCGGATTCCTGCAAGATGACTTGAAGGTCACGCCTCGTTTGACGATCAATCTGGGAGTGCGCTGGGAATATATCGCTCCTGCCAACAATGATCGTGGAGCTGTTTGGCCAACTCTTTTACAACAGGTTCCGATCCCTCCCGCAGGTGGTACATACGCTGGTTACACAGTACCGGCGAATTACAACCCAGATAGGATTAATCCATTTACCGGACAAGCCTTCGGGCCTCTTCCTGCGGGTGTGTTGAAACATGACACCAACACTTCTTACAACGACAGCACTCCTGTGAATTCGTTCGCACCGCGTTTTGGGTTTGCCTGGCAGCCTGGTGGCAAGCAGAGCCGCATCTCAATTCGCGGCGGATACGGATGGTTTTACCAACCATCATCAGCCCAAGGCACGGCACCAGGCCTTCCGGCGTCAAGTGTGCCTCCGTTCGCGCAATTATTTGCGAATGCAGGTGCGAGCAATAACCTTTCAACACTACAGCAGCCTTTTCCGACAACGACCTTAGGATTTCGCTTGCGTACGGTTTCGACACAGCTGACGGATCGAGTTGTGGGACCAAGCTACGAGGTGTCGAAGATCCAGCAGTGGAATATGAACGTCCAGATCGGCTTCTTAAAAGACTTTACTCTTGATCTCGGATACGTCGGGTCCACTGGATCCGACCTTCTGGTTGGGCATGGCTTGAATCAGCCCAGACTGGCTTCTGTAACAAACCCCGTGAACTGCGGATTGCCAAACACCGCCGCTGGATTGGGCGTTAGCCAAGCTACGTTTGCAACGTTGGGAATTAATTCAAGTGGATGCGTGACGACTAATACGTCGGCCAACGCTGCATACCGAGTCCCAATCATTGGAGAGACACCAACTGCGTTGGTTGCGAGCGATTTTCTGGGGACCTCCTGGTATCACAGCTTGCAAACGACTTTGCGGAAACGGGTATCGCATGGCCTAACCTTCCAGCTCGCTTACACCTACTCGAAGGCGGAAAACAATACGACGGTCATGAACGATTTAACTGACCTCTCGTTAAATTGGGCGCGAGCGAGCTTCGATCGTACGCACCGCGCGATCATGAACTTCAACTATCAAGTGCCCTCGATTAGAAGTTCCGGCTTGTCGGAGAAATTGCTGGGCGGATGGAATTTATCTGGCATCGTGATTTTACAGAGCGGCTTACCCATTACTTTGACAGATCGTGCTGCTGGATCTGTGTATGGTTTCGCTTCGACCTCAACGGTGACGTTGTGCCCGGGCTCGACGATCTATGATTTGCCAACGTCCGGAAATGCGGAAGCACGCTTGAGCCGGTGGGTCAATACAGCCGCGATTTGCTCACCGCCTGCGATCGGCAGCGATGGATCGACGGGTTACGGAAACATCGGGCAAAGCGTGATGAACGGACCCGGCCAATTCAACACGGATTTTTCAATTGGCAAAACGACAACCGTCGGTGGATTGCGAGAGAACGCTCAACTTGGATTCCGCGTCGAGTTCTACAATGCTTTAAATCATCCGCAGTTTTCGAACCCCGGGGCGACTTTTGGAACCTCCAACTTCGGCGTGATTACCCAAACATCGGTAGCGCCAAGGTTGATTCAATTTGGATTGAAGTACGTGTTCTAACTTCTTAGAGATTCCCCGCTAAAAGGTGGATGGGCATTTGCGGCAAAGTCAGAAGAAGACTAGAATTTTTCCTCCAACACGTCCCTGAAAAACCCTGACTGCTTCGAGCGCGCCAGGGTTCCCAGGAGGTAGACCATGCACCGCCGCCTTTCGCTTTGCATCGGATTGGCAGTTCTCGCGCTCATTTTGTCCCCCCTTCCTGCAATGGCACACCATGGATGGGCTGGTAACTCCCAAGAAGAATTCGAACTCGCGGGTGTGGTAGAAACTCCGTTAAGTTTCGCCGGACCGCATGCCACGATGAAAATTCGTTCTGAAGGGAAAGTGTGGGATCTTACTCTCGCTCCTCCTCCGGCCACTGAACGATCCGGGCTCAAAGAAGGGATGATCCCTGTCGGAGCGACGATCTCTATCCATGGCCATCGCAATATGGATCCTAATCGCTATGAGGTCAAAACAGAGCGGGTGACGTGGAACGACCGCACGTTCAACGTTTATCCCGATCGCAAGTAATTTCACTGGGAGGATTTTTGTACGATTTAATGGCATGGCTACAGGCTTCGGCTCTTGGCCAAGCCATGCGAGGACATTGGGTGTGGACTTACGGCATCGTTAACCTAATCCACATTCTCGGGGTCTCGACCTTTTTTGGATCTGTACTGATCCTCGACCTCAGGCTCCTGGGTTTGCGGCAACGAGTGCCATTAGCTTCAGTGAGTACTTTACTGGTTCCGATCTCGGCTGCAGGATTCGCAGTTGCTGCGTGTAGCGGTATCTGCTTGTTCGCTACAAAGGCGACCGAATATTACGGCAATCCATTCCTCTCCATCAAATTTGCGGCCATCGGACTAGGAATTCTCAACTTTATCGTTTTGAGTTGCCAGCCCGCATGGAAAGGGCAAAAAGAGAGAGATTTAACCTTGTCTGAGCAAGTGAAGTTAAAAGTAGCCGCACTAGTTTCTCTGTTAAGTTGGTTAACAACTATTTCCGCCGGACGGATGATTGGGTATTGGCAGTAAGTTTTAGATTCAATTCTCTTCTTCAGTCTTTTTGGAAAAACTTCACAATTTCTTAAGACGTCCTACTCGGCATCGCGGCTAGAATCCCCGGAGTTTACGGAGAGTTAGCATGCAGATCTATGTGAGAACAATCTTTACAAAGTCATTTTTGAGCCTTGCAATCACCGGGTTGCTATCGGGGACGCTTTTCTTATCAGGGCAAAATCCTGCGCCCACTGAACCGTTGCAGGAGACCACAACGCCCGACATCGCTGGAGTCGTCAAGGCTGGGACCCGGGTTGAAATCATGAAGCGAGGCTTCAACGGGACCGAAGGACCGATCGCCGACAAGCAAGGAAATCTTCTTTTTACAGAACAAAACGCCAATAAGATTATTAAGGTCGACTTAAAAGGCAATTTCTCGACGTTCCTAGAAGATTCAAATCGAACCATCGGCCTTGGTTGGGATAAGAAAGGTAGGCTTATCGCCGCCGAATCCGCGCCTGGCAAAGTGGCGCTAGGGGTGCTTTATCCAACAAAGGAAACGCTTGTAAATTCTTTTGAAGGGCGACAAATCGGCCGAGTGAACGACGTGGTTCTCGACAAGAAAGATGGAATCTACTTCCCCGACGCCGTTGTGTCAGCTACTTCGAAAGAAGAACGTGCCTACCACCCTTGCCTCTGGTATTACACGGCGGACAAGAAGCTAATTAGAGTTACCGAGCAAATCGAGCGGCCTAACGGATTGATATTAAGTCCGGACCAGAAGGTGCTTTACGCCGATGATGGAGGCGGGGATTACATTTTGGCTTACGACGTAAAACCTGACGGAACTTTAGGACCCGCTAGAAATTTTGCGAAGATGGAAGTCAAACCGGGTAGCAATGCGCGGTCGGGCGGAGGTGACGGAATGACTATCGATGCGGCTGGCCGAGTTTATGTGGCAACGGGAATGGGTGTACAGATCGTTGCACCCGATGGCAAACATCTCGGCACTATACCTATCCCAAGTCAGACCCAAAATTTGGCATTTGCAGGACCGGGCAAGAAGACCCTGTATGTAGTAGGTGGTGGGAACGTTTATAAAATCGAGACTCAAACCCACGGCCTCAAATATCCCGCTAAGTAGGCTTTACGGGCTGGCGAGGTGTTAATCGCGTCAGCCCCAACTCCCGTCCAATACGTGGTTACTCTCCTACATCAACCTTCGGAAATTGACCGTCTTCCCGTACTCGACCAACATAGTTGAATACTAGGAGCGCCGGTCTGCTGCGGATTCTCTTAATTTGTCTGGGGTTGGGCGTTTTCACGTTTGGTCTTGCGCGGTGGCGCGAAGCATCTTGGGATGATCGAAGCCGAGAGCTCGCAGCCCCAATCATCGAAAAGCGACCGGCACAGTTTACGCAGCGTTCTTTTGACCCTGATAGACCCCCGGCCGAGATGCCTCCTCTGACGGTAGGTGAGGATGCGGAGTGCGATTCAGACTTTACTTCCGATACCAGTGTTGCGGGAGAAACGAAGCGGGACGATGACACTCACGGAACCGTAACGATTACCCAGGTGAAGATGTCACTTGGATTAAATGTGACGATCTGGGTTCCGAACGGTGTTAGTCAACAAATATCGGAACATGAAGAGGGCCACCGGGAGATTTCTGAGTTTTACTATCAATCGGCTGACAAGCTGGCGCAGCGGATCGCCAAGAAATATCTCGGGAAAAAGGTGGCTGTGTCCGGCTCTGACTTGAACAGTGCAGTCGGCAACTTGCTAAAGCAATTGGCTAAGCAGATCAATGACGACTACACCAGAGAGCTAGATCCGGGACCTACGCAAAACTACTACGACGGGCTAACGAATCATAGTCGCAATGAAATCTCCTCACGCGAAGCCGCCAGCGAAGCTTTGAAAAATGTGACGATTCAATGACGTTTTCCTGCAATGTTTTTCATCCATAAAATTTCAAATTCTTCCAGACAGTCTTTCCTTGAATTGCTGCATCTCTCATGAACAGTTCTGACGTATTTGTGTGGTAGAGTGCCCCCTCAATTTGGTCTCTGTTTAGAGGCAATCCATCTTCGGGCCCAAGTTCATGTCGGAGGAGTTATGAAACGCTGGTTGCTTCCAGTTGCGTTTTTAACATTTCTTTCCATTTCTTCGTTTGCAACTCCCATCACCTACACTGCAACCTTAAATGGTGCTAACGAGTCGCCGTCCAACGCATCTCCTGGAACTGGTTTTGCGATCGTCACATACGACTCGGTTACCCATCTCCTGGGTGTTCAAATAACCTTTTCGGGCCTTCAAGGAACTACCACTGCTTCCCACATTCACTGTTGTACGACAACGCCCTTTACCAGCACCGCTGGAGTAGCGACACAAACGCCAACTTTTTCAGGATTCCCCCTCGGAGTGACCAGCGGTACTTACACCGGTTCCTTCGATTTGTCCTTAGCTAGCAGTTGGAATTCCGCGTTCATTAGTGCTCAACCGTCAGGCAGCCAAACTCCGGCCGGAGCTGAGGCCGCGCTTGCAGCCGCGTTGAACACAGGGCAGTCATACCTCAATATCCACTCGAGTGTTGTGCCTGGCGGGGAAATCAGAGGTTTTCTGGTACCAGCTCCCGAACCTTCTAGCATGATTCTTCTTGGAACAGGAGCGCTTGGAGTGATTACGAGACTACGGAAGCGTTCCAAAGTTTAACCATGTGGCGCACATAATTCGTTAACACCATAAAAGCCGCTCTCTGGAGCGGCTTCGCGCTTGTTAGTTACTTTTCCCGTTTCGAAATCGAAAATACCTTAGTTTCACTATTCAAGTTGTGATTCCTAAAAAAACCAAATAAGCTCCGCAAAGATTTGCCGACCCGCCTTCGAAAGTCGAAAAGAGCGGGCGGATTTTTCTTTTTGGGCGAAAACCGATCTTGTCTGAGCCTCTCTTAAGAAGGCGTAGCTCCCGTGTGCCTGTGCGGGTCGACCTCCGTGTGTTGGGTGGAAATGGCGAAATCCATCGAGCGGAAACAGTCTCCGTGAATAAGCACGGGGCATTGCTTGAAACCTCCTCCGCTTTTTTAAAGCCAAACGATGAAATTGAACTTTACGTTTATTTCACATCGAGGACTGTGATCGCGAACGTGGTTTATGTAAACGACCATCAGGCGGGAATCGAACTCCGGATACCGCAAAATATTTGGGGAGTCGTGTCACCTCCGGACGACTGGGACGCTTACATGGAATCGCAGCGATAGGTCTCTGTTTCTTCGAGAAAATCAACTACCCACACACCGCATGCCTGGAATGATCTCCACGCCTTCACATAATCCTTCCTGTTTCTTTCTTTGCGGATAAAATTCAAGCGCGATAAAGGCGTAAATAACGGATTCGGCTATGTGAATGAAACGCGGATCATTCTGCAAGAGCGTGCACAAGAATTCGCTGCGTCGCCAAACTATTTGCCAGGAGATTAGAGCCAATGAAGCTTATGATCGCCGTGCTTTTGCTTTTCGGACTCTTCGCCATTCCGGGAGTATGGAGCCAGAGCGCTCCAATGCCGAAGCTACAAGATTTCGGGAAAGGTGACCAGCCGGGTCCCCCTCCGCTGGCGCCCAAAGCCGTCAATGGACAGGGCTATTACTGGTCGGTCGATGACGTAAAGAAAACCTTTGCGGTGAAGACGTCCAATGTCGGAATGGGGCACTTCGCTTGGACGCCGGAGTATAGGCTTTCGATAGTTCAGCGTCCTTATGCTACGCCTGACAAAGCGTCATCTGAAATGCATGAGGACAAAACTCAAATCTATTTCATTCTGAGTGGTACCGGAACGCAAGTGCTTGGCGGCAAACCCGCAAAGGACAATGTCACTCCTGAGGGACAACACAACTCCTTTGGCCCACTGGTAGGTGGCACTTCTTACAAAATAAAGCCTGGCGACATGATCCTGATTCCTCCGCTCACCTGGCACCAAACCATGCCTGATCCCGGACAAACGATCGTTTATCAGATGGTGCACATCGAAACTCGAACTCGCATTCCATAGGGAGCGAGTTCGAGTTAAATGAGACACGACGTATTGGCGCTGTCGAACCGCTAACTCAAAATTCCCGAACAGGTGCAGCTTGATCGCTGCCAACTCGACCTATCTTGATCTCGGCCGTATAGTAGTTCTCCGCTTTTACCGATGATCCGCTGATGCCTCGTAGGAGAGAAATTTGACCAACGTGAGTAAAAGCGTCGGCAATTGGACCCTGAAATATTTTTGCTGAAGAATTAGCCAGCGGCCGTCCATCGGCTAAACGAGAGTCGAGTGATTCTAGAATGCGAAAGAATCTGGCGATCTCCTGCTCCCACGGTAGAGGAGCAGCATCATGCCACTTTGGCTTACCGTCCATCATCGTAAGTGCCCACTCGAGGATGTCTCCAATGTGGGCAAGGATCTCGGCTGGAGTGCGGCTCTTAGGAGAAGGCTTAAAGGTTCCAAAGTCGGCGGATGCCGTGCGAATGGCTTTTCCTCCGCGATAGGCCAACGTTGCCAACGCGTGACGAAGCAAGTCAATATCGGTTTGAGGGTTCATTTTCGCCAAAAAGTGTAATTCCAAGCGAGAACGTATAAAAGAGAAATGCCATCGGCCTCGACCGATGGCATTCGCGGAATCAGAAAGCTATCCCTTTACGTTGATCTTGGAAAACGTGAGAACCGCGCGTCCGCTGGTCGGACGTCCAAACGATGTCGCGGGCCGGAACACCGTAAAAATCATCATGTTCTTTAAACCAGCATCCTCAATTGGTTTGTTATCCGGAGCAGAAAGCACACGATAATCCTGCACTCGTCCGTTGGCGTCTACATACGCCTCCACCACAACCGATTCGCTATTGATTGTAGGGCTTAGACCGAATTGAGAGTCCGCCAATTGGGGTGGCGTATACAACATGGTTGGAACGTCATTGTCACGCGTTGGAACGGCGAAGAAGCCGATCAACAAACCGAAGATGATAACGGCACTCACCAAACCAGCAGTAGCCGGAACCATGAACGCGTTTAATGCATTTTCTAAACGAATTTTGAAGGCAGCGAAGGTGCGCTCCCGCCTCTTGGCAACCTCACGCGAAATTGCCAGTTTCAATTTCAGCTGCAAATCAGGAGGGGCGCTTCTTTGTCCAATCGAATTTAACATTCGAGCTGTTGCCGATTGCGCCGCAAACTCGGAACTGCAACTCTCGCAATCATTTAGATGACGCCTAAACGGATGGTACTCGGAGCCTTGTAGTCGCCCATCTACATAAAGTGTAAGCAGCGATTTTGCTTTAGAACATCTCATGATGCGACCTCAACTTCACGCCCGTTATTCGCCATGGCTTCCCGCTCCATAGGCTTGCTTCGCCTGTTGAATTCAGGATTCACTTGTGGCATTCGCTTTTCTAGCCGTTTGCGCAATGCGCTTCGACCGCGCGTCAGACGCGATTTAACTGTTCCGAGGGTCGCTTCCATCACTTCCGCAATTTCTTCGTAAGAGAGCTCTTCGATATCTCGCAGAACCACCGTTGTACGATATGGCTCAGGAACCTGCCTAAGTTCGGCTTCTAATAAATCTCTCAATTCGCTTTGGGCGAAGTTGTCGAATGGAGAACGAGCCTCATCCACCAAGGTGTCTTTCAGAGGTACTGCCTCCGAAAAATCTTCGGCCGTGTCACGATCTATTGAGGTTTCTTTTGATTCGTGGCGGAACCACCAGCGGCGGCGATTGGAGGCCTCGTGAACTGCGATTCGGTAGATCCATGTCTTCAAGCTTGAGTCCCCGTTGAATTGCCTCATCCCCCTAAAAACCTTAAGGAAAACCTCCTGCGTAGTATCCGCAGCGTCTCCGGGATCGTTGAGGATTCGGTAAACGAGACTGTAGATTGGAGTTTGGAACTGGGTGATGAGCCAGCAGTATGCCTCTTCCGAGCCAGCCTTCAGCTCGGCGATGATGGAGGACTCCTCCATCCTGATCTGCATGACCCCTGCTAGATTGCCCAAGGTTGCCACCCGCGCCATGGTCTTCATGGCGTCACCTCCAACATTAGCAGGAACTTGGCCGCACAACAATACGAGGTAGCGGTTGGACTAGCCCGGCTCTTTGAAGCCTCCTAACCCTCCCCCACACACTCACATAGACCCCCGGGATAAGGCATTTGTTCCCGAAAATCTGTAGCAAATCAGGTCGTGAACGGGTTCAACTGGTTACTTTGGGGTAGCAGAAGTCGCTGGCGCAGCAGCTGACGGCGTAGCAGCTGGCTTTTTCCTTGGAACTGGCTTCTTCTTGGTTTCACTTTCATCGACCACAATCCGCTTAGGAGCAGGTGCGGTTTGGGTAACCTGGGGTGCTTGAGTTTGGATCTGGGTTCTTAGCGAAGCGATCGTGGTGTCCTGAGCAGCAGTGAGCATCTCCAATCGATCCGCCAACGCCCGGCGGGCATGATCGAATTGGCCAATGTCAGTGGCCAGCGTCTGAAATTCTTCCTTTGCTCCGAAAGCTCCGCTTGATTCCGCCACGGAGGACAGCACGTCGTACAAAACGTTTAGATTCCTATAAAGTTTGAAGTTGGCACTAGCACTATTCGGCGATTGCCGAACTTGCCCGACCAATTGAGGAAGAGCCGCAGTCAAATTTCGTTGCAAAGAATCCACATTCTGCTGGCTCTGCTGCTTCAATGATGAGTCAGCCTTCCACTTCTCTATCCTCATCCTGCTCAAGTCCGAGACTGTACTCATGGCTGCTTCGTTCAAGGTGTTGAGCGTTGGCATGACATCTGGAACATTGACGAGTGCACCCGCCTGAACGACTGCAGTATTCCTGGCTGCTCCAGCTGGATCAGCAATCTGGGCAGACATGCCGCTTGCGAAGGCGCAGTACGATAGGGAGAGCATGAGGAATCGTTTGAACATAACTTTTCTCAACAGAAATAGATGTAAGCAGAGGTCAGCCAGTTACTTCGTCGTCCGATGAATCGGTCACTGCCCGCTTCGGATAAGGATACTATTGTTAGCCATTGTCAACAGCGCCATCACTGGCATTGGCGGTACGCACGCCACCCAGAGTATAATTACTTCCGCCAGTAACTCCTTCCAAAGTGGGCCTGTGGCGCAGCTGGGAGCGCGCTTCCATGGCATGGAAGAGGTCGTCGGTTCGATCCCGACCAGGTCCACCAAGTGCTTCAATAGCGTAACCATTCCCATCCGCGACTCGACTTTTCAAAAAACATTCTTAAATTCGTTCAAAGCAATTCCGCAAAACCTGCAATCCTCGTCAACGTGTAAGTCTGTTTTCCAATTACAATGGCTTCCACTCGATGGTACGTGCCTGCTGTTAGATTCAGTCAACTCCTGAAAGAGAGAAACCTACATGATCAGTAGCATCAAAACCCTTGCCATCCTCACCCTAGTTAGCACAGGGGTAGTTCTTGCCGCGACAAAACCTGTCAACGTTCAACTGAAAGACGGAATGGGAAAAGACGTTGGTACTGCGGCGATCTCCGCGGGCAAGGGTGGTTCGGGCGTAGCCATCAAGTTGAATCTCAAGGGGCTTCCCCCGGGAGAGCATGCTGTCCATATCCATCAGGCAGCGAAGTGTGAGGGACCTGGATTCACCACAGCGGGAGGACACTTCAATCCCGACATGAAGCATCACGGCCTGGACAATCCGGAAGGACCGCACGCCGGCGACATGCCGAATTTCACAGTCAAAGCGAACGGCTCGGCAAAGGTGACGGTCCAAGATCCCCGGGTGAATATGGGCGAAGATACTCATTCCATCTTTTCGAATGGAGGAACTGCCCTGGTGATTCACGCCAAAGCCGACGATTTGAAATCCGACCCAGCCGGAAATGCCGGGGATCGAATCGCTTGCGGCGTCATAAACAAATAACCGTAACGGCGAGGTGATAATTTGACGACGGTTGAACTGTGCGAAACACCAATTGGCACAAACCTCGTCGTTGCCTCGCCTAACTACCCATCCCCACACGTTTGTCAATGAAACAAGCTTTTCGTGAATGCCTCCGACCTTCGGCATGTGCAGCACTAATTCAGTCCAGATCAGCGATTCCTGTAGAGATTTCAAATCGAATGATTCGTTTTTACCCCCTTAGAAAACTTTACCGCCGCAATCATGAACTTCCCGAAATTTCGTCGGCACTAGGACATCGTTAGCTTAAACCGATGGCATCTCTAAACTTGCGGCGTACGAAATTAAGTCGCTTGAAGAGGAGAGATACATGGCTAATCTCGACCGGGAACAACAGAACAAACAGCCCAACCAACAACAGAGCGGACAACAGAGTGAGCAGCGTCAGCAACACATGGGACAGCAAGACAACCAACGTCAGCAAAACACGGGACAGCAAGGTCAAAGCGGGCAGAGCCAGCAAGGACAAGGCAACCAGCGAAATCAGGGTCAGCAGGGGGATCAACAGAGAAAAGGCCAAGCTGATATGAACGAGGATAACGAGTTGAGGAAGACTGGTACTTAGTGGATATCGCCCCGCCGTTCACACGGCGGGGCGTTCATTTATTGCACGGAATCAATCCTTCTTGTTTCTGGCTCTCACCTTAATCCAGATCGGCGCACCCAAAAAACCGAATGCCCCGCGGATTTGATTCTCTAGATATCTTTGATACGAAAAGTGCAATTTCACGTCTCGATCGGTGAACAAAATGAATGTCGGAGGCGAAACTGCGGCTTGGGTCATGTAGAGGATTCGCACACGGCGACTATATGGAACTGAAGCCCGCTCAAAATCAACGTTCTTCAGAAAGCGGTTCATCTCGCCTGTACCAATTCTCTTCCGCCGTTCCTTAGCGACTTCGTAAACCAGCTCAAACAACTTGTCGATATTCTTACCAGCCACCGCAGAGACGAAGATCACCGGCGCATAGTTCAAGAATTTGAGCTGCCGTCGCAGGTTTTCTTCGTAAGCTTTTTGATCACCGATGACCGTAATATCACGAGCCGCGGCTCTCCGCGCTGTATTCACGCCCCGCTTGTGGAGACTAAGGCTGTTTGTCTCTTTCAATTCTTTGGCGCGCTTTGTAACCAGATCCCACTTATTCACGACAATAATTACGGAGCGACCGCTCTCGTGAGCATATCCGGCAATGTGGGCATCCAGAGCAGTGACGCCCTCTAGCCCGTCGATGATCATAAGGGCAACATCGGCGCCTTCCATATGTTTCCGGGCCATCACAACTGATAGCTTTTCTGCCACCAGCTCGGTCTTTCCCTTGCGGCGAATGCCAGCAGTGTCGATAAAGCGATACTTGGTTCCATCACGCTCAATCACTTCATCTACGGCATCGCGAGTAGTCCCCGGAATCGGAGAGACAATCGAACGCGAGCTGCCAGTAAGTCGGTTGAGAAGAGTCGATTTACCGACATTTGGACGACCGATAATTGCCACTTTAACTTCGCTAGGGGCAACGTCTGCTGTTGATTCTTCGTTTGCTTCCCCGGATCCCTCTTCCGCTTCAGATTCAAGAGCTGAGGTATCTCCGATATCAGGTTCGGCTGTGACGGCCTTTTCCTCTTCCGAGGGCGGAGGCAGGACTTCGGTAATCGCTTCCAGTAACTCCGCAACACCGTTCCCATGCTCAGCCGAGACGGGGCACAGATTTCGAATTCCCAGCGTACGAAAATTCTCGGCTGCTGCTTCGAGCTCGGGGCCATCAACTTTATTCACGGCTAGGAATAGTGGCTTGCCGGTCTTTAGAAGGAGCCGAGATAGCTCCATATCCGGTCCCGCCAGCTCGGTGCGTGCATCCACCACCATCACAATCGCGTCGGCCTCCTCCAGCGCAACTCGCGCTTGGCGAAAAATCTCGGCCGGAATGAGCTGCTTGTCTTCAGGAATAATTCCGCCTGTATCCACAATTCGCAGATGACGGCCTAGCCACTCGGCGACGCCGTAGATTCGGTCACGGGTAATTCCGGGCTCATCACCGACGATCGACCTTCGTCGACCGATCAGGCGGTTGAATAGTGTGGATTTACCTACGTTGGGGCGCCCGACGATGGCAATGGTTGGTAGGTTGGTAACAGATTGTGTATTGGTCGGCAAAAGATTTGAAAGCTTTCCTCAGAAAGAAGCTGTTATCCACGATGCGAGAAGAAATTCTCTCGGACTTGGGAACATTAGCTTCATTCCTGCAATTATTATAGAGTTTGAGTTTTCCCGACCTTGTCTGCGACCTCCCAACCCGCTCCAACGACCTCTGGTGAGCTCACTCTGTACAATTTTTTTACCCCCGGGGGCCTGCTCTCAAAAAGTCATTCGGCCTATGAGTTCCGCCGCGGACAGCTGCAAATGGCGCAAGCGGTTGAAGAAGCTCTCGCTGAACGAAAGCACCTCATCGTCGAAGCTGGAACTGGAACCGGTAAAACTCTCGCCTATCTCGTTCCGGTACTCCGCTCGGGCAAACGCGTCATCATCTCCACTGGTACTAAGAATCTTCAGGAACAGCTGTTTTACAGGGACATTCCCTTTCTCGAGAAGGTTCTTGGCCCGCTGCGCGTCTGTTACATGAAAGGTCGGAACAATTACCTATGCCGTCATCGCCTCTATCAACTCACCAATCAGCCAATCTTGAACGGCTTACAGGAGATCGAGCAGTACGGCGCCATCGCGGAGTGGGAGAAGACGACGGAAACGGGTGACCGCTCCGAAATCAGCGCCCTTCCGGAATCGAGTGAACTCTGGGCCAAGCTCGATGCCCGTGCCGATGCTTGCATGGGTCAGAAGTGCCAGCAATACGAGCGCTGCTTCATCACCGAGATGCACCGCCGCGCTATGGAAAGCGACATCATTATCGTCAATCACCATCTTTTCTTCGCCGATCTGGCGATCAAAATGGCTTCAGATGGTGCTCCCGACGCTGGAATCCTGCCGGAGTGCGAAGCGGTAATTTTCGACGAAGCACACGAACTGGAAGAGGTCGCATCTTCGTACTTCGGCGTTACTGTCAGCACATCCCGGGTAGAGGATCTCATCCGCGACACCGAGTCGATTCTTATTCGAGAAAAACAACTCTCGACGTCGGCGCAGCAATCGATTCACAGTTTGCGGGAACGCAGCAACTTTTTCTTCGGCTTGCTACCGGACAGGGACGGCCGTTTCGCCTTTGAAACTCGGCGAGAGTTTCTCGAGGAAAATGGTGATGAATATCTCGGCGTGATGAACGCCTTGACGCGCCTGGCGACAGAGATCGAAGCACTTACGCCAAAGCCAGAAGAGGCGCACAGTCTTCTCCGCCGCATCAGCGAGATTCGCGTCCAACTCTCGTTCATCCTTGAATCGAACGATCCCAACACTGTTTTCTGGATCGAGCGGCGCGGTGGGGGACGTACTGCAGCCCCATCTGACTCTCGCCGCTCCAGCCCGCGAGCCTCGCGCCCCACACACGTTTTCTTACAAGCTACTCCGATCGACGTTTCTGCGATTTTGCAGAACACGTTGTTCCAGCAGATAGAAACAACAGTACTAACATCCGCAACCTTGGCCGTTGGCGGAGGCTTCGAATACATCCGCAACCGTCTTGGCATGGAAAACGCCAGCGAGGTTGTGATTCATTCCCACTTCGACTACGAAAATCAGGCGATTCTCTACGTGCCCCCGGATCTACCCGATCCGCGCATGCCTAACTTTGCACAGAAGGCCAGCGATCGCATCCGCAAGCTGCTGGAGATCACCGAGGGCCGCGCATTTGTCCTATTTACCAGCTATGCCCAGATGCGCGAGGTTCATGACCGCCTTTTAGGCGAACTCGAATATCCAATGTTTATTCAGGGTTCGGCGCCTAAGAAAGCATTACTCGACGAATTCAGGATTACTCCCAATGCAGTCCTCTTTGGTACTTCGTCGTTCTGGCAAGGTGTAGACGTGCAGGGAGATCAGCTGAGCTGCGTCATCATCGACCGTTTACCGTTCGCGGTCCCCAACGATCCCGTCGTGGCCGCGCGGATCAAGGCCATTGACGCCGAAGGCGGCAATGCATTCTTCGACTATCAGGTACCATCTGCGGTGATCACACTGAAGCAGGGCTTCGGACGATTGATCCGCTCTCTCGACGACCGCGGTATTCTGGCTTTGCTCGATAACCGAATTCTCAAAAAGCAATATGGAAAGGTCTTTCTGAATTCGCTGCCTCTTTACAAAAAGACGACCCAGCTCAGTGACGTTGTCGATTTCTTCTAATCTTCAGTCAGATCAGCGGAGGAAACATGCCGTCCATTCTTTCTAATACACCTGAATCATGGCCCTCTCTTCCGCTTAACTCTTGGGAAAATACCCGCGCAACTTTGCACATGTGGACGCAGATCGTCGGCAAAATTCGCATGGCTCTCACGCCGCTGGTGAATCATTATTGGAATGTTCCGCTATATGTCTCAGCGCGGGGGCTGACCACCTCGCGAATTCCTTATGGTGAACGTACGTTCGAGCTTTATTTTGACTTCATTCGGCACGAACTGATTTGTGAGGTCAGCGACGGAAGCAGGACAAATGTTCTGCTGTCACCGAAATCGGTTGCGGTTTTCTACCGCGAAGTGATGGAGATGCTCCGTTCACTCGGTATAGACGTGAAAATCTGGCGCATGCCAGTTGAGATTCCAGATCCTATTCCATTCGATCAGGACACTGATCACGACTCTTATGACGCCGTTTCGGCCGCGAGGTTCTGGCGGATACTTCTCTCGGTTGATGCTGTCTTCGAAGTATTCCGCTCCAGCTTTATCGGCAAGAGCAGTCCAGTCCATTTCTTCTGGGGAAGCTTTGACCTGGCAGTAACTCGGTTTTCAGGCCGACGGGCGCCCGAGCGTCCTGGCGCGGATGCCATCACTCGTGAAGCTTATTCGCACGAGGTGAGCAGCGTTGGCTTTTGGCCGGGTAGTCTGGACGTAAACAGCACTGGCGAGAGCATCGAAGCTGCGTTTTACTCTTATGCCGCTCCTGAGCCCGAAGGATTTAAGTCACAGAAGATCAAACCCGACTCCGCTTACTACCGCCCCAAACTAAACGAGTTCGTGCTTCTCTATGACGATATCCGTAAAGGATCTTCGCCTTCGCAAGCTCTACTGGATTTCTGTCAAAGTACTTACGACTCTGCGTCCACCTTAGGTAAATGGGATCGCAACGCTCTAGAGCGCAGCGCCTGATTCCTTCCCTCAGATACAATAGTCTTTAGCTTTTACCGCTCAAACCGGCCCTTCTACCGGTTTCGTAGCCAGACCCTAAATCGTTGAGGAAGCATGTTCGAAGTTAGCGTCGAAGAGAGTTTTGCAGCAGGACACGCGCTCCGGGGATATCGCGGCAAGTGCGAGAATCCGCATGGTCACAATTACAAAGTCCGTATTACTCTCAATGGGGATAAGCTCGATAACATCGGTCTTTTGTTTGATTTCAAAGACCTAAAGGGTGCTATGAATGAGATCATCGATCGTCTTGACCACCAGTACCTCAATGATCTAGAACCCTTCAAAGTCCTCAATCCTTCCGCTGAGAACATGGCGAAATATTTTTTTGACGAGACCAACCGCTTACTTCGCGATCGCACACAAGGCCGTGTCAATGTTAAGAAGGTCAAGGTCTGGGAAACCGATACTACGACCGCGACATATTTCGAATAACCACCTTATTCTCGCAAGCATTTAGCTAAGAGACGCAATCTCACGACACGCGGAATGTGTCTTTGATTAACCAATCAAGTTCCACACATGCACCAAAACAAGCATAAAAAGCGGATTTCCACAGTCTTTTTTACGCACATAAGCAAAAACCCGCATAAAATGCGGCTTGAAACGCTTCTGTTCGCAGTTTGCGTGATATAAGATGAGCGCACTGAGCGCACTACCAATCAAGGAGGATTCATGGCAGCAGGCATGACCAAGACACAACTGGTTCGTCATTTAGCAGAAAAAGTAGGCATCACTAACAAGCAAGCCGCGTCGTTTCTGCTTACCCTAGGCGACACAGCTGTGAAAGAAACCAAGAAAAATGGACTCTTCATCGTTCCAGGTCTTGGCCGACTGGTGAAGTCGAACCGCAAGGCTCGTATCGGACGCAATCCGCAAACCGGAGAGCCGATTAAGATCCCTGCTAAAACCGTCGTCAAATTCCGCGTCGCCAAAGTCGCAAAGGACGCAATCGCACCTTCCAAGAAATAGCAGACTTCGAGTCGATCTTGGGCCGGCGTCGTGCCGGCCTTTTCTCTTTAGCCTCCTTAAACTTTCTCCGTCCCCAGCCCGTCATCTTAAGATTCACCGTTGCACTCAAAAAACGTGGGATGTCTGGCTTCAGCGGCGCCTTATGACTTCGGTACCCAAGAAAAGTCCCTTTTTGGCATGGAATTCCGGATTTTGGAACAAGATAAGAAAAGTTGAGAAAAGGCTCTTGCGTGAGGCTAATCTCACCTCACCCATATCGAATCGCCCAAGTGCGGACGGTGTCGTTTTACGAGACCGTCCGCTTTTTTTAGATGCCTACAGCGTAATCGTTTTCACCGGCTGGCACCGGTTGGGCCATGCGATATGGTGAAAAATGGCGATTCAGCCGCATTCTGCGAAGCTTCACTCCTACAAAGACCCCAGCAGCGAGAACTAAGGCTGCAATTCCCGCCCCTGCCATAATTCGGGCGGGCGTCAGAGATAATGGCGAAATAGCACGGCTCACCTGATAAGCCACCTTTCCCGGTGCTCCCATGTTTTTCTTGAAGTCACGTACAGACTTCTTTCCTCCCCGGCGCAATGCGCGGTAGGAATGGATTGCCGCCTGTGTGAGCGGCACCTTGGAGTTTTCGCCTTCACCGACCACAACGTGATCGTTTCCTTCTTGATCTTGAAGATTTATTAGTGCTTCCAAGACACCAGAGATGACACCCGGTTGGGTCCACAGCGTGCGAAAAGCGATCCGGCCCGCTTTATCGATCACATAGGTGGGATTTGCGGTCTTCCCGTATTTACGATGTGCGCTACCACCAAGGCTGTCTATCAACATTGGTATTTTAAGTTTTTCTTCTTTTTGAAACCGCCTAGCCGCGTCGATCTTGTCGTCCATTGAACCATGCGCAGGAAAGTTCTCTCCTGGGTGTGCCTCGCGCACATATACGAAAAAGAAGGCGACATCCTCGCGGTCCTCATACTCTTCATAGAGATCGTTCATGCCTCCAATCGACGAAATAGTGAAGGGACAAGTGGCGGAGCCAAATGTCAAAACGATGTTCTTTTCGCCATAAAAATCACTCAGCCTAATCTCATCTCCATCCAATGTTTGGATTTGAAAATCGGGGGCCTCGGCGCCTGGCCCAGGACCGCTGCCGAACGCAGTCTTAGCTGCATGGCGAAATAGGTCAGTCCCTTGGAACGACTCATAGTTGTAGGGTCTTAAGCCAAGCATTTTCCATGCCTCCCTGGAAGCGCGCAAAGCAGCCTCGACAATAGATGCGAAACTCTCTACAAGACGTTTTCTATTCTAACCTTATGGATATGAGATGCGGGGCGCGCGCCAGATCGCACATAGACCGACAAAAGGAGCAAAGCACCCAAATCAATACACCGTTAAACTGGTGCGTTTTAAAGGAGACATCTACTCAGCTTGCATATCGTCAATCATCGCAAACAACTGACGCCGATCCAACACTTCGACGGATGTTTTACCGGAAGGTTTGTTATTCACAATGTAGATCGTTGGGGTGTGTTCAATCTTGACCTGAGTGCCCTTCGCTTTATCTTGCTCTACTTCAGCAGCAAACTTCCCCTGCGAATCCAGAACAAATGGCATGTCCACGCCCTTCGACATCGCGAACTTTGAAACGTATGTCCGTAGATTTTCTGGCGTGATGGCGGGCTGGTTACGGTATATGTATTGGCGGTAGGCGTCTTCAAGATTATTGGTTTTGGTGGATTTAGAGCGGAAATAGTGCGCCCAAACTGCAGCTTCGTGTGCCCACGGATGCCCGAGTAGGGGAAAGTCATAAATCACGACCGGCATCTTGTAATTCTTTTTCGCCTCTTCCAAAACCACCTGGGCTCGGGCGCAGTCAGGACACTGCATATCTTCGAAAACAACCAAAGCAATCTTCGATCCCGCGGGAGGTCGCAAGATTTCTTTTGCCGCAGGCGAAGGAGTCTGGGCCTGAGATGCAATTGCACCCGTTAACAGCGTAAGAAAAGCAGCGACAAGAAAAACTAGATTCCCGGTTTTACGCATTTCAAAGTTTCTCAAGAAGATTTGTCCTAAGTGTGATATCCGTTTTGCTAATGGTAGCGAAAGTCGATGCCAGTGCGCCACTTCCTTAACATACCTACACAATTCAACACCAATCCTCTTCCGAAGTAGTGGCACGCCAAAGCCCCTTTCTCTTGTTCCTTAAGCGCGTGCGCAGTCTCTGATACCGGTCTCACCGTCTCGTCAGCAGCGTCCTATATGGATCCACTACAAGCTTCTGGGTTCCTATCGGCACATTGAGTTTGAGCGTGGTCTCCGGACCCTCTGCGAACACCCGCGCTACAAATACCGGGGTTTTGCTCCTCGACGTTATTGCATAGATTGGAACTGACGTCACCAATTCTTCTGGCGCTTCTTTCTGTTCGATCTTCCCGTTCGCATTGCCACCAGAAATCTTCACAGCATTCAACTCAATACGAGGAATGGCGGTTCCATTCACCCATTCGTCGAAAAACCAGTCGAGCGATTTTCGCCCATTAAATCGCAATGACTCCGGAAGTTCTGCTTCAAAAGCCCGCTGCAAATCTGCCGTGCTTAATGTCTTCCCCTCGTAGTCGCTCTTCACCTTCTTGAGCACTCGGAAGAAGGGCTCGTCGGGACTAGAATTTTTATTCTTTGTTCGCCCTGGCCGTGCACGATCTTTCGCTTCACCGTCGATCAACATTGTTCGCAGCATATGCAAAAGCCAAGCACCTCTGCCATACGCGATCAAGTCATACCCAACTGGATTATGAGAAGACAACAACCTTATTCCCAGCGTGACTGGGCCCGCTTCACTGTTGAGATTACCCTCTTTATTCTTTTCCAAAAGGTCTGTTCGATAATGCTCCAGAATGGAATCGACTTGCTTGGGCTGATCTATCTCGATTGCGGCTAGGGCTGTGTAAGTCGCCAGGGCCTCAGTCAGCCACTGATCGCGATAACTCTTCCATCCCACCGCATCGCCCCACCACTGGTGCGCCACTTCATGCAGAGGCATTAGGGAGGTGTAGAGAAGCGTGTCAAAATCAGTGAGTTTGGCATCGCGTAATTCGTTCGAGTCGAGAAACGAGTAACTCGACAAGAACACTAATCCGGGCCAGCCCTGACTTGATCTTCCCGGCATCTGAGACAAAGCCAAAGAGGAAAAAGGAAATGGTCCCACTCGTTTGCTCATCTCTTCGATGCCTCGGCTTACATGTTCCGCAACCTTCTGCGCCCCGTTGAAGGGTTCGGGATCGACTTCGATGACGCTGGGGGGGGTGTAAACGCGACGCCTTATTGGTCCGACCGGCGCCACCGGTATACTCACGATTTCGCGTCGCTGAAACGTACGCTCCATGGCACGCGTCGCGAATACCTCCACCTCGATTTCTCCTGCCTTAGCCACTGACTTCTTATACTGTCCCAAATTAAAGCCAGCCAAGGCCGTGGGTCGCTCCGAAACCCATCGCGACACTTCTTCTCCGCTCATCTCCTGGCTTGACACTTTTTTGCCGGTTGCCACCAATGACCAGTCCGTCGGGTGATGGAATTCCAAATCGAAATTGCTCATTTCCAGTCCCCTATTGGGAAACCAGATTCCGCGCGCTCCGACATACAACAGCCCCCCGCCCGCGTCCGACAGCACGGATCCGCTGTACTGGAAACGAAGCGATAGCTTCTGACCTTTTTCGAGTGGCGCAGGAAAGATCGCGGCAACTAAATCGTTACCACGGCGTGACAGCGCTGATCCATCCAACGCATCATTTTGCAGAAAATCGATAGCTTTGCCACCCACTTCCAGCCGTGACACTTTTAGATATCTGGACAATTCGAACATTAGGACCCGGTCACCACCCCTCAAGACGTCAACTTCAAGAACTGCCTCCGATTCCAGATTTGTAGGCGGTGAAACATGACTGCGGATCTTATATACATTCACTCGAATTGCGCTGCCCGATTCTTCTGACAAAACGTCAGCGGCAACCGCTGGGATCGCACCTCTGCCTCTGGTCCTAGCCTGTGAGACTATGCGATGTGACCGCATTGGGAATGACATCCACGAATTGAAATAGTTGCTACCGTCTGCGGTGAAAACAGTCTGGCCGACGCTGATTTGCTCCGCGGCATTGGTGTCAAATACTAGGTCGAATGTGCCGAGTGTATTGCCTCCTACTCGAGCGTGTAGCATCCGGTCGCCCGCAGCCCTCATAGGGCCACCATCTAGAGATGGCGGAGCATTCAAAACGGTCAGAAGGAGCCTTAGAGCATCAGGTTCCGCAAGTCGCCCGACACTGGCATCCCATTGAGTAACAAATTCGTTAGCTTCCTCAGAGGCACGAAAAAAGGGAGCAAGCTCGGAAAACGTTTCATCGTTGAAACGCAGGAAGACTGACGAGAAGTGCTCTTCCAGAACCCCCTGTTTCGTGAAAACCCCGAGCGATCGCTTCTCAACCCGATCAGGCGGGATGATCAAAACTTCGCCTTCACCCTCAAAAAAAGCACCAGTGACACGCCCATCAATCTCTTGAAGAAAGCCGATCACACCGTTTTCGAAAGTAAAATGGACGTCTTCGCGCTCAAGAGAGGCATTTCGAAGACGGAAAATTCTTTTAGGATCGAGGCGGGCTGATCTCAGTTGGCGGTAGAGGAGGACCGATTTTGAAAGCACCTCGGAATTGGAAGTCGCGCTGGGTGTCCTTTCCGCGCGTAATTCCTCTTGCGGATCGGGAGTCAATGCGTTGGGACTTGCGGAATCTTGCGCCACAATCGGAAGGACAGCAACTACCGACCCCAGTAACAGCACGGACGGAAGCCAGAATGCCCCGATTTTCTTGTTAAAATCCGCGCTGATGCGCCAGATTTTCTTCATCTTGGCCGGATTCGCCACGCTTGCTTCGGCGGAAAGTATTGTGCTCAAAAATGGGCGCATCATCCATGCCGACAGCGTTCAACAACAAGATGAAAAAATCGAATACCAAGTCGGCGATGCTGTATATCGTATCCCCAAAAGCTTAGTTGAGCGAATTGAGGAACGTTCGCCAGATCCTCTTTCCGAACGTGCTGTACCCATTCCGCCGATAGCTGGGCCTGATGGGACAACCCTAGAGCCAGCTGAGGTTCCTCGCCTCGCGAAGGCAGACCAGAACACGCTGAAGATCCCCAAAGATTTGATCCAGAAGGTGGTACACGACGACAGGGTAGACACTGAAGTTTTGGTCGCTCTGGAAAAATCTGCGAGTGCAGAAACCACTGGCGGTGGGTATTTCGTCGCGGGACGATTTGAGTTTGAGCATGCAAACCGCGATCGAGCCCGCGAGTATTTTGAGCGCGCCCTGCAGTTTTGGCCCGATCAACCTGTGATCTTGGCGCAGTATGCGGCTTTGCTTCTCCAGTTGTCGCGGGCACCTGAGGCCGTTTCCTACTCTGAACGGGCAGCGCGTTTGAATCCAAATTCTGCGGACTCTCATGTGATTCTCGGATATTCGTATTACGCAGCGAATCGTCTTCCAGAGGCAGTCAAAGCGTGGGAAACAGCTTTGCAAATACGGAAAGATGGTGGGGTCAAAGAGGCTCTAGATCGTGCTAAACGTGAGCTAACGGCTGAAGCAAACTACACCCAGCACGAAAGCGGACATTTCACTCTTCGATATGAAGGTTCGGCAATCGATACCGAGCTGCGCGATCAGATCCTCAATGTGTTGGAAAGGACATTTTCCGATATCTCAGCCGAAATGGGCATCACGCCCTATCAAAGCATCTCGGTGGTGCTCTATACACAACGGGATTTCTTCGACGTTACGCGAGCGCCTTCGTGGACAACAGCAATCTACGATGGGAAACTCCGCATCCCGATCAAAGATTTAGATTCTGTTACCCCAGAACTAACTCGGGTTCTTCGCCATGAATTGGCGCATTCTTTTGTAAACCAAGCCTCGGGCGGGCGATGTCCACAATGGCTGAATGAAGGCGTCGCCCAATTAATGGAACGAAAAAAGTTGGGTTATCAGGGAAAAAAGCTGTCAGACCTATATAAAGCCGACTCCGCGATGCCGCTTCGGACACTGGAAAGCTCCTTTTTGCAGTACGACAAAGAGGAGGCCACAATGGTTTACGACCAGTCGCTGGCGGCAGCCTGGTATTTGAAGGATATTTATGGCATGTCCGATATTAGGCGATTTTTAGAGCGATTGAGTGAGGGATTTGCCCCCGAAGAGGCCATGCGCCAGACCTTGAACCTTGATTACAGGCGTTTAGAAGCGGACTTACGCGACTATTTAATTTCGCGCTACGGTTCATAGATTTCTCTTTGTTTTCCTCCCGCCACCGCTGTGCTAACTTGAATTTCCCTGCTAACTGTGGGTGCTGGGTATATGAAACTTACTCTGCAATCTAAAACCGCAAAGCGTGACTTCCGCTGTCCGCAACCTGCGCAGTTGCCCAACATTTCCACTTTGGACCTGTCCGCTCAGTACCGCTGGGCTCGTGTTGGCGGAGACTTTTTTGATTTTGTAGAGCTTCCCGGAGGGAAACTACTGATCTTGGTGCTGGATATCGCTGGTAAGCGTGAGGAAGCACTCGATGTTGCGGCGGGCGTACAGGAGACGTTCCGAAAACGTGGTCCGGAGCTGTTCAACAATCCTGACGTTAATAGCGCCGACGCCACAGCCGCATTGTTGCTAGAAGTGAACCAGGCGATTCTGAATGCTGCGAAAGGTATCCGCTGCGCCCCAGCCTTTCTGGGCTGTTACGACTGTGGCATGGGCTTCCTCTCCTATATCAACGCCGGGCACGTACCCGCTTTGCTCAAGGACGGCAAGGACGTTTCAGTTTTGGGCGCGAGCGGCATGCCGCTAGGCTTGTTTTCACATGCGCCTCACGACGCAGGTATGTCCTGTTTATCAGAGGGATCGGTTCTGATCGTCGCTTCACGTGGACTATTAGAAACAGCCTCTGGCAATCAAGAATTTGGATTGGAACGATTGCAGTCCGTAGTGGCAGATCTGAACGATGGTACGGCAGAACAGCTTTGTCTTCAGGTGCTGCAATCGGTTAAGGATTTTGTGGACAGTGGCAAGAAGAGCTGGCTATGGCCTGTCAAAAAGAATGGACCGATTGGAGACGACGAAGCGCCTGGAAAGAACGATGTCACCGTTGTGGCGCTTGTAAGGTTGCCCCTAAAGGCGTCAGCGCAGTTGCCGCCAGTTAGTGTACTTTCGGATCTTTGAGAAAATAGAAAACTATCTTCGACGATAAAAAATATTGAATTCAAACCCAGGATTGGCTGGAAACAGATCTGCGACTTTCCGCAGTCTTTCAGCTAAGGCTTGCGGCGCGAGTAACGGATATTCACGCTCGCGCAGATCGTAGTATTCGACGTCAGTGAATGTCGCGAGCATATAAATCGCGATCGCGTCTGCGAACACTGAGTTGAAATAATCATTCTTCGCTTTCTCGGCGTCTGGAGTGCCGCTGTTTGCAGCTTTCCGAGCCTCCCACGCGTCGAGGCCGGTTTCACCACGCTGGCGATCTTCTACTTGCTTCCACGCGATCTCCGAAAAATCCGCGGGAACTCCTGCACGCTCTACAAATGCATGCGCGACATTGATGTAAAACTCGAAGGCAAGCGAAAACTTATCATCCATCAGACGCGTGGAGATAAAGACACACTGTGAACTTCCTAGGCTAAGATTCCGGTGGCACACCGCCTGATCACTAAGCGCGACGTCGTAACGGTCGGCGATCACAGTTTCGTCGCCCTGTCCGACCGTGAGTGGGACAAAGTAATACGCCTTACGATCCACTCCCGCCGCTACCGCACGGGGCACAGCCGCAACCATACGTTCGATATCCGCCGAATTCACATTGCTGGTGCCCATGGTGGCATAGCAGACCCCATTCGCCGCTTGCGACACAGGGTTCTGCCGAACAACATCAGAAGGCGCTAAGGTTACAGCTTGGGTGGTCTCGGACATGAATCCTTTATTTTAGACCATGCTCTTGGACACTGCCGGTGAGTTCCGACCAATTCTGACACCTTGAGTCCGTCACTCCAATCCATAGGAAGTCCGAGAGACTACAATAAGAACGATCGTGACGAATGTTTTGAAAAGCTTGGGTTTGGCGGTGGTGGGATCCGGTATCGTCGGGTTCTTTTTCACTATGGCCGTGATTCCCGTTTTGGCTGCTTTTTCCCGCACGAATGCAGACAATCCCTTCGATTCAACCTCTGTGGTTGTTAATCCAGCTTGGCTTACGCGGCACATCGGCCTTCCACTCGCAGGCGTTGCGTTCGTAATCTGCTTCGTCCTCTTTTTCATCAGATTTCGACGCAATGAACGCTCTGAAAGAGGCATTGCTTCCAGCCGATGACACCGAAATCCAGAATTCGACTGCTACTCGAAAGCCTCCTCCGAGTGATCTTGTTCACAATCGTTGGAACGCTATTGTGCTTCGCAGTTGGGTTGCTTATAGGGATATTGGGAACGAGTATCTATAGCCTGATTCGGCATATTCACGCGGATATGAGCGTGGCCTATCGAAATGTAGCGGCTCCAGCCGCGGTTGGGGGTGGCTCTGCAGCACTCCTCGGAATGATTGTGTATGAGATCAAGAGGGCCAAACAGAGCGAAGACCGTGGACATTCAAATCCTGGGAGTCACCCAGTCTTCTAACTCCGTTCAGTTCTGATTAGCGGCCGTCTTCGTCCTAATGAGGATGTTCCAGTTCATCCTCGTCAACAAGACTGTCGGCATTAGATCCTAATTCAAAGTCGAGTGGTCCTCTTGGTTCTGCTTTACGTTGCTGCTTGCGTTCTGCCTTGGCTTTCGCTTTTTCCTGACGGGCTTGTTCTTTCTGGCGCTTGGCGAATGTAACGCGGGTTCGTGGTGACATGCTGGCTCCAATTATCACGGGTTTGGTTCAGCTTTTGCTGTAATGCGTGTTTGAACGTTCTCCGCCGCCCCGAATCTTCGTCGACAAAAAGCCTATTCGAAAATTTGTGTGTACCGTGGCGTGAAAACGGCCTTTTCGCTGCTGGCTGAAGTTTTATACGATTTGAAACTCGTAAAGTTTGAAACTATTCCGGCAGTTCAGGATCAAGAACCCGCCTTTTCGACGAGAGACTGGGGAAGGTACTGGGGATCAAACTCTACGCCTTCTTTGGCAGCGCGAAGAACACCTTTGACCAGCCGCATACGTTTGATCTCAAGCTTATGGACGGCGGCAGCACGATCTGCTTCGGAAACGAAGTGCTCATGGTTTTTGCAATATGCAATCTTTCGATCGAAAAGACCGATCTCTTGATGTAGATCCTTCATTTGGTATTTGCTGGTTGGGGTCTGGATAGGGCACCTCGCTCCAAGAGAGAATATGCTGCCTGGCGAGTAGATCAAGTTGCGCGAAGCGGCAAATGCAGCTGGTTGGTCTAAGGTTGGAAAGAATTCAGAAGAGCTGACTTAGTTCAGAAGATCCGAAACGGAGTAACTATTACTCCATAAGTGATTATCGTTTGTGTACTAACGAAGTGTCAAACGGAGACCACCAACTAATTGAAAGGAAAGGAGGCCTATAGCTTCTGATCGATCATTGAAATCAGTACGTGAGCCATTAAAGCAGGGTTCTTCCCTAAATGAGTCGTAAGGTCATTTCGGCACAAGGCAATAGTGCGAGCTCCGTCAGGAAACGGCTCTCGTGGATTATCGGTCTTCAAAACAAATTCTGCCATTTTCATGCACTTTTCGCATTTTTCCTGACCAGTGCAGCGTTCAATGTTGGTTTGCGATGCCATGAACTCACTCTACACTCCTATGACAGATTCTACTGATTCGATTTCGCGTCCCTGTCGCGAGGAAAGTCAACATTGGAAGAAACTATCGCTTTTCGCCCCGAAAAATGCGTAAAAGGTGACCATTAACTTTGGTGCACTTTCATTGCGGAACCCAAGCCGTTAAACTTGTAAGTTCTTCTGCTATTAAGGATTGCAATGCCAGAGACGATTCACGTCAAGTTGCCGGATAACTCCGTAAAAGAGGTCCCTGCGGGAACTACCCCGCTCGATATTGCTAAGTCCATCAGCCCTCGGTTGGCGCAGGCGGCGATTGCTGCCAGAGTCGGTCCTATAAGCAATGGAGGCACTCCTCCCGATCCGAATCAAACCCCTGAGTCAAAGCTCGTCGATTTGACTCGGCCTTTGGAAAACGATGCCGAGGTTCGTATCCTTACGGAAAAAGACCCGGAGTCATTAGAAGTTTTCCGACATTCGTCCGCTCATCTGCTAGCCGCAGCGGTACTCGAGTTATTCCCTGAGACAAAACTCGGTCATGGTCCAGCAACGGAGAGCGGTTTCTTTTACGACTTTTATCGTCCAACGCCATTCACTCCGCAAGATCTGGAAAAGATCGAGCAGAAGATGCAAGAGTTAGTGGAACGGGACATTCCTTACTCACGAGAATTCCTGCCACGCGAAGAGGGGCTGAAGCGCTTTAAAGACGATGGCGACTTCATGAAGTGCCACTTCATCGAGCAATTCACCAAGCCAGATGAAACGATCTCGATATATAAGACGGGCAAATTTTTGGACTTTTGCCGTGGGCCGCATATTCCTTCCACCGGTCGGATCAAGGCATTCAAGCTCACGAATCTAGCTGGCGCATATTGGTTGGGCAACGACAAAAACCCCCAGCTGCAGCGCATCTACGGGACGTCGTTCTATACAAAAAAGGATCTCGATCAATACTTACAACAAATTGAAGAAGCCAAGAAGCGCGATCATCGCGTTCTAGGTAAGCAGCTTGATCTATTTTCTATTCAGGAACTCGCCGGTCCGGGCCTGATTTTCTGGCATCCCAAAGGCGGCATCATCCGAAAGACAATGGAAGACTGGATGCGAGAGCAGTATCTAAAAAACGGATACTCGCTTGTTTACACGCCGCACGTGGCGCGCCGCCAACTTTGGCAAACCAGTGGTCATGATGGCTACTACGCAGAGAATATGTTCGATGTGATGGAACTGGACGATGCGGAATATCGCATGAAGCCAATGAATTGTCCGTTCCACATCCTGATTTACGCAGATGCAATGCGCTCCTATCGCGATCTCCCGATTCGCCTCGGTGAGTTGGGAACTGTGTACCGCTACGAACGCTCGGGAGTGATGCACGGCCTGCTCCGCGTGCGTGGCTTTACGCAGGACGACGCTCACATCTTCTGCACTCCCGAACAGGTGGAAACGGAAATTGGTGGCTGTCTGGACTTTGCTCTAGCAGTATTACGCGATTTTGGCTTCGATCAGTTTCAAGTAGAGCTTTCCACCTGGGACTCAAATGACCGTGCGAATTACCAGGGTAGCGACGAGGATTGGGAAAAAGCCACGCGGTCGCTTGAGAACACGATGAAAAGCCGCGGGATCGAATACAAGCTTATTCCTGGAGAAGCTGCGTTCTACGGCCCAAAGATTGATGTAAAGCTCGTGGATGCCATCGGACGGTTATGGCAGTTGTCCACCGTGCAGTTCGATTTCAATCTGCCGAAGCGATTTCAGTTGGAGTACGTCGGCGAAGACGGACAGCGTCATCAGCCGGTAATGGTTCACCGAGCACTTTATGGCTCGGTTGAGCGATTCTTCGGTGTGTTGATCGAACACTATGCTGGAGCTTTTCCCGTATGGTTGTCCCCTGTGCAAGCCGTGATGATCCCCACTTTCCAGCACATTGGGATCCTAAGCTTAGAATTCCACGTGGACAAGTTGTCGCG
>JADMIO011575554.1_pt1 | contig 84961 bp, 72 predicted proteins | sample 8958161 | NCBI WGS metagenome assembly JADMIO01 (sample SAMN16585339, study PRJNA669376) | soil metagenome | isolation source: Crop rotation soil | place: USA: Cullars Rotation, Alabama | collected 2011 | reverse complement strand
GCCGCGACTTCAAGTCACGTGAATTCCAAGCTTCGGATCCCACTGTGCTGGAAAGTCTTCACCCGGAACGGCTGGCCGCCATAGACCGCGGTGCTGCCGGGGATCGCGACCGAGTCCTGGAAGAACATGCAATCGAGCAGGCCGCGCTCGGCGGTGCGCGCCATCTGGAGCAGAAGCGGCACGGAGAGATCGGTCTCGGGGATCGCGTCGGGATGACGCCAGCCGGTGGGATGGCAGCTCGGCAAGCTCATGAACGCGCCGAAGCGCAGCTTGGCGGCGGTCTTCGTCATGCGGCACCACTCGAAAAACTGCGGCAGGGCATGCAGTTAGTGTGCCAAGAAAAGCCCGCCTGGGCCATCCCCGGGGGCTTGCCTTGGCGAACCGGCCGGCGGACTATCGGGCCTTCTCAGTACCGGAGTCGCTTCGCGTAAACCTCGTACCGAACACAGGGAGGTTTAGCCGATGTCCGTGTCCAGCATGCCTACGCCTGCGTCAATGCCGTGGTGGAAGGAACCCACCAAAGACCAGTGGTACGCCTACAGCGCGGCCTGGATGGGCTGGACGCTCGATGCGTTCGACTTCACCGTCTTCCTGTTCATCATCGGTCCGATCGCCGACGAATTCAAAGTCCCGGTGACCGAGGTGACGATCGTGTTCACCCTGACCCTGTGGATGCGCCTGATCGGCGCCACCGCCGCGGGCTGGCTGGGCGATCGCATCGGCCGCCGCTGGCCCTTGATGATCTCGATCCTGTGGTACTCGTTCTGCAACTTCATCGCCGGCTTCTCGCCGACCTTCATGTTCCTGCTGGTCTTCCGGACCCTGCTCGGCATCGGCATGGGCGCCGAGTGGCCGGCCGGCGCCGCGCTGGCGATGGAATCCTGGCCGACCCGCTCGCGCGGCTTGATGAGCGGCATCCTGCAGGGCTCGTGGGGCCTCGGCTATGCGCTGGCGGCCGCCGCGAACTGGGCCCTCGCCGACACGGTCGGCTGGCGCGGCCTGCTGTGGATCGGCATCCTGCCGGCGTTCGCCGTGATCTACATCCGCTTCTTCGTCAAGGAGCCGGAAGTGTGGGCCGAGAACAAACGCCAGCAGACCGCCCGACAAACCGAGGTCCGGCTGCCGCTGTTCACCATCTTCAAGCGCAAGTACCTGTGGAACACGCTGACCGGCTGCGCCTGGATGGCCTCGGCATTCTGCGTCTACTACTCGATCTGGGCGCTGTTCCCGACCTACCTGCAGCGCGAGCTGCACTGGTCGCCGAAGGACGTCTTCGTGCCGGTGTTCTTCGCCAACCTGATCGTGTTCGGCGGCAACGCCGTATGGGGCCTCGTCGCCGACAGATGGGGACGACGGCCCGGCATCTACATCCCGGCCATCGTCGGCATCTTCGTGACGCCGATCTACCTCTTCACCACCGACCCGGTCTGGGTCGTCGCCGGGTTCATCCTGCAGGGCTTCTTCGCCGGCTCGATCTACGGCCAGAACCCGAGCTACCTCTGCGAGCGCTTCCCGACCGAGGTGCGGGCGACCGCATCGGGCTTCGTCTATCACCAGGGCGCGATCTTCGGCGGCTTCATCGCGCCGCTGCTGAGCTACTTCGCGAACGAGATGAAGATGGGCTACGCCACGCCGATGATGATCAGCACCATGGTCTTCTCGGTGCTGGTCGTGATCTTCGTCCTGCTCGGCCCCGAGACCAAGGGCAAGGAGATGACTTCCGACCTCGAGGTCTTCCAGCCGGCGGAGTAAGCCCCCCTACCGGCGCTGCGCGCCACCTTCCCTCGCAGACGGGGGAAGGCATGAGTTGGCGCGCAAATTCAGGCCTCCCCCCGTCTGCGGGGGGAGGTGTCGGCGGAGCCGACGGAGGGGGGTCTTCACCTTTATATATGCAACGCCTCGCCGAGCCCGCGCAGGCTGGCCTCGTGGAAGGCCTCGCCCAGGGTGGGATGGGCATGGATGGTGCCGCCGATGTCCTCCAGCCGCGCGCCCATCTCGAGCGCCAGGCCAAAGGCCGATGCGAGCTCCGACACGCCGGCGCCGACCGCGGAGATGCCCAGCACCAGGTGATTGTCGGCCCGCGCGGTGACGCGCACGAAGCCGTCCTCCATGCCCAGGGTCAGCGCCCGGCCGTTGGCCTGGAACGGGAACTGCGCGGTGTGCACCTCGCGCCCGGCGTTGCGTGCGTCGTCGGGCGACAGGCCGACGGTGACGATCTCCGGATCGGTGAAGCACACCGCGGGGATCACCGCCGAATCGAACACGCGACGGTGGCCCGCGATCTGCTCGGCGACGACCACACCCTGCGCCATCGCGCGATGGGCCAGCATCGGCTCGCCGGTGAGATCGCCGATCGCCCAGACGTTGCGCATCGAGGTGGCGCAGCGCTCGTCGATCGCGACGAACCGGCCGTTCAGGGTGAGGTCGAGCCGCTCGAGGCCGAAGCCCGCGGTGCGCGCCCGCCGCCCGGTGGCGACCAGGATGCGGTCGGCCGCGATGCTGCGCGCCCCCGCGTTCCCCCCCTCGACGCGCAGCGCGTCGCCTTTCTCCGACAAGCCGGCGGCGCGGCTCCCCGTCAGCACCTCGACGCCGAGCGACCGTAGGCGCCGGGCGACCGGACGGGACAGCTCCGAATCGTAGGCGGGCAGGATGCGGTCCTCGGCCTCGACCACCGTGACCTTGGCGCCGAGCTTGGCGAACGCCGTGCCCAGCTCGAGACCGATGTAGCCCGCGCCAATCACCGCCAGCCGCTCCGGGATGGCGTGCAACGCCAGCATCTCGGTCGACGACACGACCTTGCCGCCGAACGGCAGCGCCGGCAGCTCGGCCGGCACCGAGCCGGTCGCCAGCACGACGTGCTCGGCGCGGATCGTCTGCGGGCCGGTGTCGGTCTCGACCCGGCAGGTCTTGCCGTCGACCATGGTGCCGTGGCCCTGGACGATCTTGACCCGATGTCGCTTGAGCAGCGCACCGACACCGCTGGTCAGGCGGCCGACGATGCCGTCCTTCCACTCGATCGTGCGGGCGAAGTCGATGCTCGGGCGCTCGACCCTGAGCCCGAACGGCGCGGCGCCCGCCTGCTCGACCGCGTGCGCATAGGCATCGGCGGCATGGATGATCGCCTTCGAGGGAATGCAGCCGACGTTGAGGCAGGTGCCGCCGAGCCCTCCCGCCGGGCCGTTCTGCTCGACCAGCACGACGTCGAGGCCGAGCTGGCCAGCGCGGATGGCGGCGACGTAGCCGCCCGGGCCGCCGCCCAGCACCAGCATTCGGGCAGTGATCTCGGCCATCTCACGCCTCCATGAAGATCGTCGCCGGCACCTCGATCAGCGCCTTGAGGCGCTGCACGAAGCGCGCGGCGACGTAGCCGTCGATCACCCGGTGATCGAACGATGAAGACAGGTTCATCATCGTCCGCGGCACGAACTGTCCGCCTTGCCAGACCGGCCGCACCGCCTGCTTGTTGACGCCGACGATGGCGACCTCGGGCCGGTTGAGCACCGGTGTGCTGACGATGCCGCCGAGCGCGCCGAGGCTGGTGATGGTGATGGTCGAGCCGGTGAGCTCGGCGCGGCTGGCGCGGCCGGCGCGCGCCGCCTCGGCGAGCCGCGCCACCTCGGCGGCGCAGTCCCACAGCGAGCGCGTCTCGCAATGGCGCACCACCGGCACCATCAGCCCGTTGGGTGTCTGGGTGGCGATGCCGATGTGCACAGCGCCGTGGCGCTCCAGCGTCTCGGCCTCGTCATCGTAGAGCGCGTTCATCTCGGGGAAGTCGGCGACGGCCCTGACGACTGCCTGCATCAGGAACGGGATCAGGGTGAGCCGCGGGCGATCGGCCTGGTGCTCGGCGTTGAGCGCGGCGCGCAGCTCCTCGACGGCGGTCACGTCGACCTCCTCGACGTAGGAGAAGTGCGCGGCGCGCCGCTTGGACTCGGCCATCGCCTGGGCGATGCGCCGGCGCAGGCCGACGATCTTCACGGTCTCGACGTCGGTCCGCGCCGTGCGGCCGGCCGCGACGGGCTTGGCCGTACCGCGCAGGAAGGCATCGAGATCGTCGTGGCCGATGCGGCCGGCCGGGCCGGTGCCGCGCACCTGGCGCAGATCGACGCCGGCCTCGCGCGCGCGCCGCCGCACCGCCGGCGAGGCGATCGGCTTCTCGCCGGGCGGACGCGGCGGCCCCACTGGAGCGCGGCTTGCCGTTGGCGGCGCTGGGTGCCCGCTCGGCGCGGGCGGAGGAGCCGCAGGCGGCTTGGGCGTTGCCGGCGCGGCTGGCGGTTCGGCCTTGGCCGGCGCCGCCGCCTCGCGCGGCGCGGCGGCGACTTCGGCATCGCCCGTGCCGGCGACCTCGAGGCGGACCAGCTCGGCGCCGACCGCCAGCATGCCGCCGACCTCGCCGCCCAGCGCCACCACGGTGCCGGCGACCGGCGAGGGAATCTCGACCGTCGCCTTGTCGGTCATCACCGAGGCGAGCAGCTGGTCCTCGAGCACCGACTGGCCGACCTCGACATGCCATTCGACCAGCTCGGCCTCGGCCACGCCCTCGCCGACGTCGGGCAGCTTGACGATGCGCATCCCCATCTCAGGCCTCCATCACGGCCTTGAGCGCGCGGCCGACCCGCGCCGGCCCCGGGAAGTAGTCCCATTCCTGGGCATGCGGATAGGGCGTGTCCCAGCCGGTGACGCGCACCACCGGCGCCTCGAGATGATAGAAGCAGTTCTCCTGGACGAGCGCGCTGAGCTCGGCGCCGAAGCCCGAGGTCAGCGTCGCCTCGTGCACCACGACGCAGCGCCCGGTCTTCTCGACCGAGGCCTTGATCGTCTCGAGGTCGTAGGGAAGCAGGGTGCGCAGGTCGATGACCTCGGCGTCGATGCCGGTCTCCTCGGCCGCCGCGGCGGCGACGAACACCATGGTGCCGTAGGCCAGCACCGTCACCGCGCTGCCCGCGCGGAGCACCGCGGCCTTGCCGAGGGGAACGGTGTAGTGCCCGTCCGGCACCTCGCCCTGCGGATGGCGCGCCCACGGCGTCACGGGGCGCTCGTGATGGCCGTCGAACGGTCCGTTGTAGAGCCGCTTGGGCTCGAGGAAGATCACCGGGTCGTCGTCCTCGATCGCGGCGATCAGCAGGCCCTTGGCGTCGTAGGGATTGGACGGCACCACGGTCTTCAGCCCCGAGACGTGGGTGAACAATGCCTCCGGGCTCTGGCTGTGGGTCTGGCCGCCGAAGATACCGCCGCCGGTCGGCATGCGCACCACCATCGGCGCGGTGAACTGGCCGTTCGAGCGGTAGCGCAGGCGCGCGGCCTCCGACACGATCTGGTCGTAGGCCGGATACATGTAGTCGGCGAACTGGATCTCGACGCACGGCCGCAAGCCGTAGGCCGCCATGCCGACCGCGGCGCCGACGATGCCGAGCTCGCTGATCGGCGCATCGAAGCAGCGGCTCGAGCCGAACTTCTGCTGCAGCCCCTGGGTGCAGCGGAACACGCCGCCGAAGTAGCCGACGTCCTCACCGAACACGACGACTCGCTCGTCGCGCTGCATGGCGACGTCCATCGCGTCGCGGATCGCCTCGACCATGGTCCTGCGAGACATGGTCAAACTCCCGCCTGCTGGCGCTGCCGGCGCAGATGCGGCGGCATCTGCTCGTAGACGCCCTCGAACATGTCGCGCGCCGAGGGATGGGGCCCCGAATGCAGGGTGCCGTGGCTCTCGGCCTCCTTCTGCACGGCGATCACCGACGACAGGATCTCGGCCTCGGCCTGCTTGTGGCGCTCCTCCGACCAGATGCCGCGGCGGATCAGGTGGTTCTTCAGCCGCAGTACCGGATCGCCGAGCGGCCAGGCATCGGACTCGGTCTTCGGCCGGTAGGCCGAGGGATCGTCCGAGGTCGAATGCGCGCCGACGCGGTAGGTGACGTATTCGACCACGGTCGGCCCGAGGTTGCGGCGCGCCCGCTCGACCGCCCATTTCGCGACGGCATGCACCGCGAGGTAGTCGTTGCCGTCGACCCTGAGCGCCGGGATGCCGAAGCCGAGGCCGCGCGCGGCGAAGGTGCCGGCGCCGCCGCGGGCGATGCCCTGGAAAGTCGAGATCGCCCACTGGTTGTTGACGATGTTGAGCACGACCGGCGCCTTGTAGGTCGAGGCGAAGACCAGGCCGGCGTGGAAGTCCGATTCGGCGGTCGAGCCGTCGCCGATCCAGCCGACGGCGATGCGGGTGTCGCGCCGCATCGCCGACGCCATCGCCCAGCCGACCGCCTGGATGTACTGCGTCGCGAGGTTGCCCGAGACCGAGAAGAAGCCGTGCTCGCGCGAGGAATAGAGCACCGGCAGCTGCCGCCCGTGCAAGGGATCGAGCTCGTTGGAATAGATCTGGCACATCATGTCGAGCAGCGGATAGCCGCCGGCGATCAGCAGGCCGGCCTGGCGGTAGGTCGGGAAGTTCATGTCGCCGGGCTCGAGCGCGGTGCGGAAGGCGCAGCTCACCGCCTCCTCACCCATGTGCTGCATATAAAAGGAAGTCTTGCCCTGGCGTTGCGCCATCTGCATGCGGGCATCGAAGGCGCGCAGGGTCATCATGTGGCGCAGGCCCTCGAGCAACTGCTCGTCCCCGAGCAAGCCGGCCCACGGGCCGACCGCCTCGCTGTCGCGGTTGAGGACGCGGATGATAGCAAATGCCAGGTCCCGGATCTCCTCCGGCGCGACGTCGACCTCGGGCCGGCGCACCTCGCCCGCCCGCGAGATCGGCACGTCGCTGAAGTCGGGGGTGCCGCCGGGCCGCACCGCCGGCGCCGGCACGTGGAAGGACAAGGGCTTGGCATCGGACATGGCGGCCTCTCGTTCGGCGGTCTACCCGCCAATATAAGGTCGCCCGCCGTCCCTCCAAGCCGGGTGACGATCGCGCAAACCTCGCGAACCTCGCGAACTCCGGTTCGGCAAAGCCTCCGATTGACCCGTTTTTCCCGTTTGATTCCAGATTCTCTCCGGCGATCACCAAGGTATTGATGCGCCATGCCTTTCTTTTGCGACGACGGCCGGAAAACGGGCAAAACCGCCGGGAAAACGGAGCCGCTTCGGTCCACCGCATATATGGGAGTGGCGCGAAAGAGATCGCGAACATGCCCAGACTATGCCGGTCAAGACCCGTGCGACCTATTGTGGGCGTTGGCTTCGAATCGGCTGTTTGATTTTGCCGGATATTTTGCGTTCGCGCCCTGAGCCAACGATCATGACGGCCGGGCTTGCGGCTGCCGATCGACGGCGACCGAATCGCGCCAAGGCGGTGACCGCGCCAAGAGCTTGCTTCAAGGAACTGCAGGGGTGGGAAGTAACATATTCATAGGGCGGCGGTCCGACTGGCGACCACTGCTTCGGTGGTACATTTCGTCGAGCACCCTGGGCTTCCCGCAGGCCGCGGGGCCGATCGCGTTCTCGCTGGTCACCTTGAGTCTCACCGGCGACGCAAGCGGCGGCGCTGCCATGATCCTCGGCATGACGATCGCTCAGGTCGGTGGCGCCATCCCAATTGCCAGGCTCGGCAAGAGCCTGCCCTTGGCCACGTTCCTGAAGCTGTTGGTGGTCATTCGCACAGTGGCCCTGGCTTCGATTGCCTTGCTCGCGGCATACGAAGCGTCGTTTACTTGGCTCATCGTCGTCGCGGCAGTCGCAGGGTTGGTCAACGGTGCTGCTTCCGGCTATCTGCGCGCCGTGCTCAATCATTTGGTAGCGGCTTCGCGGTTGCCTCGTTCTCTCGGTATCGCCGCCACGCTCAACGAGCTGACGTTCGTGTTGGCTCCAGTAGCGGCTTCGGGTCAGGGCACTCTCTCGCCGCCCCTTGGTGTCTTGGTGCTCGCGGCCGTAGGAGCTGTTCCAGCGTTGCTGGTCCCGAACACCGGCTCAGCCCACATCGATGTCGTGCGTGGTGTGCAAGGCTCGGTTCTCAGCCCTTCGACCCTGCCGTGGCTCATGTGTGCCGCAGCGGGAGGTGCCGCTGTCGCCACCATCGAGATCGGTTCCGTCGCGCTGGCTTTGAGTTTCGGCTACGAGCCGGCGTTGGCAATCGTGTTCACGGTTCCCCTGTGTCTGGCTTCGGTCGCAGGCGGGATATGGGTCAGCGTACGGAACCGCATGGCAACCCGAACGGTCGTCCTCGCCCAACTGTTCGTCCTGACACTGGGAATCGCTCTCGCTGCGGGCGGCCTCTCGGTCATGACGACCGTTATAGGCGCCCTCTTGATGGGATGTGTCCTGGCCCCCTTGAGCACCTATTACTCGCTCGTTCTCGATACGCTCGCCCCTCCGCAGCGACGAGCCGAAATGTTTGCCCTTCTGCGCACCGCCAACGCCATGGGCGTTATCGTTGCAAGTGCGGTGCTGACCGTCGTTTCCTTGTCCGTCGCGTTGGTTGTTGTCACCGGCCTGATGGTCATCGCCACCCTGGCCGTTGCCATGACGTCGAGGAAAGCCAGGCCGATGCGCATGTGAGTCTCCGTGATTTGATCAATACGGAGGACCCGCCGATCGGCTGACCACGAAAACAGCCTGCCGCCCGTTCTGCAGAGAGTGGACAACGGTCGCGGGGCCGTTTCCGGCCGGATAAGTTGTGGCCATGGACACCCTGCAGCCCCGACCCGGAACCACCGAAACCCTCGCCCGCTTCGTCGTCGACACGACGTGTGCGGACATTCCCGCGGAGGCGCGGCACGCGGCCAAGCGCGCCCTGCTCAACTTCTTCGCCGTGGCGCTGAGCGGCTGCCGCACCGAGCCGGTCGAGCTTGCGCTCAAGTCGCTGGCCGAGTTCTCCGGCGGCCGGCTGGCCACCGTGATCGGCCGGCGCGAGCGGATCGATGCGCTGAGCGCCGCGTTCCTCAACGCCGCCGGCGCCAACGTCTTCGACTATTGCGACACCCATGTGCCGACCGTCGTGCACCCGACGGCGCCGCTCGCGCCGGCCGGGCTGGCGCTGGCCGAGCTGCGCCGCGTCACCGGGCCTGAGTTCCTCACCGCCTTCGCGCTGGGCTTCGAGATCGAATGCCGCATCGGCGCCGCCGTCTCGCCCGGCCACTACCCGAAGGGCTGGCACATCACCTCGACCTGCGGCGTGTTCGCCGCGGCCGCCTCGGCCGGCAAGCTACTGGGCCTCGGCGTCGCGCCGATGGTGTGGGCGCTCGGCACGGCGGCGACCCAGTCGGCCGGCCTGTGCGAATGCCTGGGCTGGCCGGCCAAGAGCGTCAGCGTCGGCAACGCCGCGCGCAACGGGCTGTGGTCGGCGCTGCTCGCGGAGAAAGGATTTGCCGGCCCGGCCGAGCCGCTCGCCGGCAGCCAGGGTTTCTTCGCGGTGATGGACGAACCGGTGAACTGGGCCGCCCTGCTCGACGGGCTCGGAAGCGACTGGCAGGTGGCGAAGAACTCGATCAAGCCCTACCCGGCGGGCTTCGTGATCCACCCGTTGCTCGACCTCGCTCTCGACTGGCGGCGCGCCAACCCGAACGCGTCCGTCGAGAAGGTGCGCGCTCGAGGCAATCCCCTGCTCCTGCAGCGCACCGACCGGCCCGAGATCGCGAGCGGCCGCGAGAGCCAGGTCAGCCTGCAGCACGCCGTCGCCGCGGCGCTGATCCGCGGTAAGGCGGGCCTCGCCGAGTTCACCGATGCCTGCGTCAGCGATCCCGAGGTGGCAGCGATGCGCGGCAAGGTCGAAGTCGCGGCCAAGTCGGAACTCTCGACCATCGCTGCCGAGATGGATGTCGTCACCGCCGACGGCAAGACGCACAGGGTTTCCACGCAGGCCGCACGCGGCAGCGCCGCCAATCCGCTGACGGACTCCGAGATCGAGGACAAACTGCGCGCCGAGGCCGCAAGTTGGGACCCTGGCCACGACATCCGGCCGCTGATCGATGCGGTGTGGGCGCTCGACAGGAGCGATGATGCATCGGCGCTGCTGAAGCTTGCGGTTCCACGCGCCGGTTGATGCCGAATACGAGAGCCCAGCCAAAAGCCCGAGGCCGAGGGGATCGGACGGCGGTCGGGAACCAATTTGACAATAATTTAATCTCTAATTGACTACGACCTGCTCGTGTAAAGCCGTCGCCGAGTCTACCGTCTCTCTCTCACCGGGCGGGGGCGGGTGAACGTTACAGTCCCAATGCGGATAAATGCGAGCGGCGACACCTCGAGCAGCACTCGCTCAGGTTCGCCGACGCTCGCTTTCAGCGCTCCCCGCCGGATGAGACCAACAGGGAGCGGGGCAGCATGACCGTCAAGCACAACAACAGCGCCGGCGTTCAAACCGACTGGACCACGCCGGGTACATGGGACCCGTTCGGCGTGCCGACCGCCGCCGACCAGGTTTTCATCGACGCCGGCAACTCACAGGTCGTCCTCTCCAACGTCGGGCTCGTGGCGGATGGATTCGCTTCACAGGTGACGATCGCCAACACGAACCTGCTGACGCTGCTCAACGGGCACCTGTTTGCGCCCGTTACCGTCCAGAGCGGCGGTCGGCTGCAAGCCGACGATATCGAAAACCGGATCAACTCGATCTTCAACACCGGCGAGGTGCAGGTCTCTGCCGACGTTGGCAATCCCGGCTCGCTCCACGTCACCGAATACAACTCTACCAATGTCGGTGAGCTCGATATCGAGAACAACGGGCAGTTCGTGCTGGACGGCCCGGTCATGCGCAACGGCGGCAGCATCCACCTGAACTCGATCGACAACACCGGCCGCTTCTCGAAGTTGCTGTTCGAGAGCGCAACGACCGAGTTGAGAACCTTCTTCGGCATCACGGATCCCAACTACCAGTACCAGGGCGGCACCATCGAGCTGACTGATTCACGCGCCAATCAGATCACCGCAGCCGGATCGAGCGCCCTGCTCGACAACTTCAACAACACCATCCGCGGGTCCGGCCAGTTCGGCGCCGGCAAGTTGTCGATCGTCAACCGGGCGGCGCAGGGCGACGGAACCCACAGCAACGACCATTCGCAGGGCGTCATCAGCGCCACCGGAACGCAATGGGCGCTGCAGATCGAGCTCGGTACCGGCACCACCCTCAAGAACGGCGGCCTGATCGAAGGCACGGGCAAGGCTGGCCTGGAGATCTTCACCACGCCCCCGGGAACCACGCACGCCAACGTCTGGAACACCGGCACCATCCAGGCCAACGCCAATTCGAAGGTGTCGTTGACGAGCATCGACGTGAACAACACCGGCGGCACCATCAGGACTGCCGCCGCGAACGCCCAGCTCAACCTGACCGACGCCAGGATCACCGGCGGCACGGTTCAGGTCGTCGCCGGAAGCCAGCTCGTCGTCGACCAGCAAGCCACCCTGAACGGGACCGCTTTCAACCTGGCCGGCGGGCTCGTCGTCGGCCCGACGGGGACTCTCAACTTCAAGGGAGGGACTCTCGACTTCGCGGGCAACGTGACCGCCGCCGGGAAGCTCCTGTACGACGGTGACCTGACCCTGCATGGCGGCGCCCAGGTTGTGGTCGATGGCAGCCTGTCCAATCCCGACGGCAAGCTGACCAATCACGACGCCAACCTCTCCGGATCGGGCCAGATCAACGTCCGTGACCTGGTCAACGAGGCAGGCGGCCATATCTCGGGTCCGCTTGCGCTGAACGCTTCGCAGTTGCTCGACAACAAGGGTGCCATCACCGGCGTCAAGATCAAGACCACGAACCTCGACAATGGCGGCACGATCACGAACACGGACCTGACCCGCGCCCAGATCATCAACAACTTCGGCGGCACCATCGTCAATTCGTCGTTCGGCGAAACCACCTCGATTCAACACGGCACCATCAAGGCGGACGGCGGGCAGGTCACGTTCAACGCGTCGGGCTTCGGGGATGGAAACCTGGCCAGCCTCAACGGCGGCGTGATCAATGTTCTGGCCAATTCGAACGGGACGGCTCTCTCGCAAGTTGCCATCGCATCCGGCACGACCTTCCAGGTGGCCGACGGCGCCAGCCTGGAGTTTCTCAACGGCAACTTCACAAGCGAGACAATCACTCTCGACAACGTGACGATCTCGCTGAACGGCAAATCTGCGCCGACCACCCTGAACTACTTCGCCCGCACCGCCTCGTCGCTCACCCTGACGGGCGGCAGCAAGATCGTCCTGTCGGACTCGACCGCCAACAGGGTGCTGCTGGAGCGGGCGGCTACCCTTACCAACGTGAACGGCCTCATCTCGGGCGGCGGCACGATCGTCGAAGGCACCGACGCCAACGCGCATGGGACGCTGATCAACCAGGCCGGCGGCACGATCGAGGCCAACGCCAAGAACAACGGGCTGAAGATCGCGCTCGAGCACATCACCAACGACGGCACCTTCGAAGCCGACGGTGCCAGGCTCGAGGTCGACAGCCCCAATGCCATCGCCGGCGGCGGCACCATGCTGGTCACCAACGGCGGCATCCTCGACCTCTCCGGCGTGAGCCAGTTCGCGGGCGGCCTGCGCTATATCGGCAAGGGCACCATCGAGGGGCCGCAAACCGCCCCGGCCGGGACGATCACCGGCTTCAGCACGGGCGCCACCTACCTGTTCGGCCAGACGACGAGTTTCACCGACCCGCTGACCGTGAGCTGGCTGCAGGGTGCGGGCGGCGGGACGCTCACCATCAAGTCCTCGCCGAGCCAGACCTTCGCCAACCTGCAGCTCTCCGGCACCTACGAAGCCTCGGATTTCAGCGCGGTGCAGGTTCAGCAGGCGGACGGCAAGCACGTCGCCGTCAACTTCGTCGGCGCGATTCGATGGGTCAATCCGGTCAACGGCTCGTTCCAGACGGCCTCGAACTGGACCGGCGCGGGCGTCCCGGGCATCGACGACAATGCGCTGATCACCGTGGCTGGCGGCCCCTACACCGTGACCAGCACCGCCGACACCACGGTCAAGAGCATCGCGACCGGCAGCGACGCGACCCTGGACATCAAGAGCGGCAAGTTCACGACGATGCTGGGCACGGCGACCGGTCCCAACGCCGGAACCATCAAGGTCGAGGCCGGCGGATCGTTCGTGGTCGGCGGCACCTTCCAGCAGGCGGCCACCGGGAAGATCGCGACCAAGGAGGGCGGCGCCAGCGTCAGCCGGTTGAAGGCCGGCCCGGCCGCCAGGATCGACATGGCCAAGGGCGCCACCATCTCGGGTGGGCAGGTCATCCTCGACGCGGGCACGCTCCTGAACGTCACCGGCGGCGGGACCGCCACGCTGGCCGACGGCGCGGTGAAGGGCGACGGTTCGGTCAACGTCGCCGGCAACTCGGTACTGACGCTGGTCAACAGCATGGTGACCGCCGACATCGCCCTGACCGGCGGCGGCGATCTCGCGATCAGCGGCAACAACGTCGTGCTGGGCGGCAACGTGACGATGGCCCAGGGAACCCAGATCACGGGCGCCGCCGTCCCGGGAACCGTGACCAACAACGAGCTGATCAGCGGCACCGGCAAGATCGGCGGATCCAACCTGACCCTGGTCAACAAGGACAGGATCCTGACCGGGACGGACGCGGCGCCCGCCGGCATCATCCATATCGATACCGGCGCCATCGCCATCGACAACCGGGGAACCCTGTCGGCCCGCGCCAACGGACTGATGGAGCTGCACAGCGTGCTCAACAACACCAAGACCGTCTCCTCCGACGGTCCCGGCGCGCGCGTGAAGTTCGATGGCGACGTGACCAACAATTCCGGAGAGCTGCTGGCCAAGAACGGCGGCAAGCTCGAGATGGCCAGCGGCGTCACCATCACCGGCGGCCAGATCGGCGTCGACTCGGGAACGTCGCTCAATGCCGCCGCCGGAGGACTGAACGGCCTCACCAACGTCGACATCGCCAACGAGGGGACGCTGTTCGTCGACAGCCACACCCAGCTGACGCTGACCGACGGGTCGGTGACGGGGGGCGGCGAAATCCATGTCGGCGGAGGCTCGAAGCTGACGCTGGTCGACAGCACGGTCGGCACCGACATCGAGCTGGTCGACGGCAGCGACCTCGGGGTCGGCGGCAAGTCGACGGTGGGCGGCACCCTGACGATGAACAAGGCGAGCGAGATCACGGGCAACGGCAGCCCGGCGACGCTCACCAACAAGGGAACCATCAACATAGCCGGCAACAGCAAGGCCTCGGACGGCAACGTCACGCTGGTCAACCAGGGAACCGTCTCGGTCCTGCTGCACGCGGCGCTCGACTTTGCCGGCGCACTCAACAATGCGAACCGGGTCGAGGCGAACGGCGGCGAGGCGCGGTTCAAGGGGGCGGTCGCCAACTCGTCCGTGTTCTCGGCCGGGCTGGGTGCCGAGATCGAGTTCGACGCTGCCGTAACCAACTCGGGCGCGCTGGTGGCCGAGGATGGCGGCACCGTCGACATCCACGGCGCCGTCACCCAGACCGCCGGCGGCCGCATCACCGGGACCGACGCTTTTTCGTCCATCAACATGGCCGGAGGCAGCAGCGTCGCGGGCGGCCAGATCGGCCTCAGCGGCGGCGGCCGCCTGTTCGCGACAGGCGGTGGCACAGTCACCCTGACCAACACCGACCTCGACATCGATTCCTTCGGCAACGTCATCGTGGGGCGCTCGACCCACTTCAACCTGGTCAACTCCACCATCGGCAGCACCGGAAAGGTCCAGGTGACCGACAATTCGACCCTCGGTCTCGCGGACTCAACGTTGCTCGGCGGCACCTACAGCTTCACCGACGGCGCCGCCATCGCCGTGGGCGGCAAGTCCTTCGTGACCGCCGGCACCTTGGCGCTGCGGACCGGCACGAAGATCACGAGCAACGGCGCGGCGGCGGCGCTGACCAATGACGGGGACATCGTGTCCAACGGCGGCACCATCGGCGACGCCACCCTGACGCTGGTCAACAAGGGCAAGATCGAGACCGACGACGGCGCCAAGTCGCTGGTCATCAACACCGGCGCCAACGCCGTCGCCAACGACGGCATCATCACCGCGTCGGGCAAGGGTTCCACGGTGACGCTCGCCAGCGCCCTGAAGAACGGCGCGGCAGGCTCGCTGCTGAGCGGCGACGGCACGGTCACCGCGGCCAGCGTCGACAGCGACGGTTACCTGGAGGCCGACGGCACCGGCCACATCGCGATCCTGGGCAATCTCAAGAACTCGGGCCGGGTCGTGGCCACCGGCGGGGGCACGCTGGACGCCCAGTCCACCAACAACAGCGGCAAGGAGATCGCCCAGGGCCCCGACAGCAAGATGACGCTCGGCGATGGGACTCACGCCAACATCAACAGCGGCCTGATGTCCGCTACGGATCGCGCCACGCTGGAGCTGAACGGCGGCGTCGACAACGGCACCAACGGCCGGCTGGTGGTGAACACCGGCGCCGAGATCCAGGTGCTCGGCGCCTCGATCGGCGGCGTCGCGCGGATCATCGGCAAGAACTCGACCCTAGACCTCGAGGGCAGCGCGACGGAGAACACGACCACGAAGACCGTCTTCGCTCCCGGCACCAACGGCGACCTGCTGATCAACCACTCCGACCATTTCGCCGGCACGGTCGCGGGCTTCGACCGGGGCGATTCGATCGACGTCAAGGATATCGCGTTCGTGGCCGGCAAGAGCTCCTACGACGTCGCCACGAAGGTGCTGCATGTAAGCGATGGAACGCACACGGCGAACATCCAGCTGATGGGCAACTACGCGGCCACCAACTTCAAGTTCGCCGGCGACGGTCTGGGCGGAACCCTGGTCACCACCAACTTCGTCGAGTCCGGGGGTGGTCTCGGAGCACCGGCATTCACACTGGCTTCGCCCGTCTGATCGCGAGCGCGTCGGAGTGAGTGGGTTGTCGTGAGAGATCGGCCGCTGGCACCTGCCGACGGCCGCGCAGACACGAGGTCGAGGATACAAAAGCAGGCATAGTCTGTCGGGCGCATGCTGTGCGCACGACGGGTCGGGGGTGTAACATGACGACGTTTCCGGCGACGATCGCGCTGTCGAGCCTCGACGGCACCACTGGCTATCGGCTCGACGGGGTCGCGATAGGCGACGAGTCAGGCAGTTCGGTCTCCAATGCCGGCGACGTCAACGGCGACGGGTTCAAGGACGTCGTCGTTTTTGCCAGGAGTTTCATCGGCTCCATCGGCCAGGCCTACGTGGTCTTCGGCAAGCCCTCGGGCTTCAGCGCCAGCCTCTCCCTCTCGGCCCTCGATGGCAGCAACGGCTTCCGGTTCGACGAGGAAGAGGGCGGAAGCGGGCAGGTTTCCACCGCGGGCGATGTCAACGGCGACGGTTTTGCCGACCTGATCGTCGGCAACCGGCGTGCCCGCCCGGACGGCGTGGTCGTGATGGGCTCGAGCTACGTCGTGTTCGGCAAGGCCGATTTCACCGGCACGCCGACACTCGACGTGTCGAACCTCGACGGCAGCAACGGCTTCCGTCTCGATGGCTTGGCGCAAGGCGACTACGCCGGACAGTCCGTATCCGGTGCCGGCGACATCAACGGCGACGGCTTCGCGGATTTCATCATTGGAGCGCCACGTGCCGATCCCGGCGGACAAAACGGGGCGGGCTCGAGCTACCTGGTCTTCGGCAAGGCCGACTTCACCGGCACCGGCACGACTGCCCTGTCGACCCTCGATGGCAGCAATGGCTTTCGTCTCGACGGCGTGAGCACCGGCGACAGGAGCGGCTTCTCCGTTTCCGGTGCTGGCGACGTCAACGGCGATGGCTTCGCCGATTTCGTCATCGGCGCCGATGGGGCCAACGGCGGCACGGGCGCAAGCTACGTGGTCTTCGGCAAGGCCGACTTCACAGGGATCGCGACGCTTGCCCTGTCGAGCCTCGACGGCACTGACGGTTTTCGCCTCGAGGGCGTGGCGGTGAATGACGGCAACGGCGCTTCGGTGTCCGGCGCCGGCGACGTCAATGGCGACGGCTTTGCCGACGTCATTGTCACGTCCAGGGGGGCCGACCCGAACGGCGTGACCAATGCCGGCTCGAGCTATGTGCTGTTCGGCAAGGCGGATTTCAGCGCCAGCGCCACGCTGGCCCTGTCGAGCCTCGATGGCACCGACGGTTTCCGCATCGACGGCGAGTTCAGCGCGCCCACACCCGGGGCGCTCACAGCGTCCGGCGCCGGCGACGTCGACGGCGATGGCTTCGCAGACCTCATCATCGGCGCCCCGACTGGCGACCCGAACGGCGCGGGCGATGCCGGCGCGAGCTACGTGGTGTTCGGCAGGGTCGATTTCACCGGCATCGCCAGCATCGCCCTGTCGGGCCTCGACGGCAGCGACGGCTTCAGGCTCGACGGCGTGTCGGCCGACGATTCCAGCGGCTATTCGGTGTCCGGCGCCAGCGACATCGATGGCGACGGCCTTGCCGACCTCATCGTTAGCGCGACGCAAGCCGACCCGAACGGCATCAGCGATTCCGGCGCGAGCTACGTGGTGTTCGGGCGGGCGCCGACCGATCCGGTGACGCGCAGCGGCACGAACGCCCGCAACATCATCCACGGCGGCAGCGCCAATGACGACCTCTCGGGCCTCGGCGGCAATGACAGGCTGTATGGCCTGGGTGGCGACGACCAGCTCGACGGCGGAAACGGCAGGGACCGGCTGACCGGCGGCGCCGGCGCGGACACCATCGACGGCGGCGACGACCCGGATGCCATCGTGCTGGCCAACGGCGAGTTCGCCGCGGGCGAGTCGATCGACGGCGGCAACGGCGTCGACAGGATCCAGCTGGTCGGCGCCACGACGGTGGACTTCAGCCAGGGGACGCTCGGCGGCGTGGAACGCCTGTTCGGCAGCGCCTTCGACGATGTCGTGACGCTGTCGGCCTCGCAGTGGGCCGGGCTGCGCCGGATCGACCTGCACGGCGGGTCGGACACGCTCTTCGTGCGGGCGAGCGGCGACATCTCCGGGCTCGGCGTCCACCACGCCAGGAACGTCGAGACCGGCGGCCTCGTCGGCACCGGCGGCGCAGACAGCGTCACCCTGACCGGTCGGCAGCTCGATGCGATCCTGACCGGCGCGGCCTCGATCGACCTCGGGAACGGCAACGACACCCTGCTGCTGGCGTCACCGTCGCGCGAGCTCGAGGCGCTCGGCGCCACGGACGCGGCGATCTCGGGCGTGGAATCGATCACCCTGCTCGCGGCGGCCGGGAACATCGACCTGTCCGGCCAGAGCGAAGGCTTCGTGCTGAACGGCAGCGCCTTTGCCGAGCGGCTGACCGGCGGTGCCGGTGCCGACATGATCGTCGGCAACAACGGCGCCGACAGGCTGACCGGCGGCGGCGGCGCCGATGCCTTCGTGTACATCACCCCGGGCGAGGGCCTCGACCAGATCCTCGATTTCACCGTCGGCGAGGACCAGATCGAGATCGTCGCCGGCGGCTTCGGCGGCGGACTGGTCGGCGGCGATCCGCTGCCGCCCGCGGCCTTCTTCGTGTCGGCCGACCCGCTCGCGGACACCTCGGCCTCCGGCGACGGCCGATTCCTCTACGACACCGCCGGGGACAATCGCGGCATGCTCTACTGGGACGCCGACGGCGGCAGCGCCGGCAACGCCGTCGCCTTCGCCCACCTGGCCGGATTCCCGGCACTGTCGGCGACAGACTTCACCATCGTCTAGCACTCGCGTCGGAAATTTCCGAAACACGACGACGCGCAGCTGGAGTCGCGCGCCTCAGCCCATCGCGGCGCACGCGACTGCACTCGAGCCGTAACGTCTGTTTCACGCGCGATACCCGCCTCGTGACACGTGATCCCGGGGGCGCCTCGCACTTTTGCCGATTCTGCATAGTCGGCGTCGCCGTCCCGGCCGAAGTTTCATCCAACTGGTCGCACTCCGCGCCGGTCTTGCCCGATATGGGGAGCAGACAATGGGTACAGAAGCCAAAGGCAGCAGGCGACAATCGTTCCTGTCGAAACTCCTGGCCTCGACCTTCGCGGTCGGGCTCGCGACGACGGCGCCGGCCTTCGCGCAGGCGCCTCCCGCGCAACGCCCGAACATCGTCTTCATCATGGGTGACGACATCGGCTGGTTCAACATCGGCGCCTATCACCAGGGCATGATGGCCAGCCGCACGCCCAACCTCGACCGGCTGGCGAGCGAGGGCATGCGCTTCACCGACTATTATGCCGAGGCGAGCTGCACCGCCGGCCGCGCCAACTTCATCACCGGCGAGCTGCCGATCCGCACCGGCCTCACCACGGTCGGCCAGGCCGGCTCGCCGATCGGCATGCCGGCCGAGGCGCCGACCATCGCGACCGTGCTGAAGGGCATGGGCTACGCCACCGGCCAGTTCGGCAAGAACCACCTCGGCGACCTCAACCAGTTCCTGCCGACGCTGCACGGCTTCGACGAATTCTACGGCTACCTCTATCACCTCGATGCGATGGAGGATCCGTGCCATCCCAACTATCCGCAGAACCTCAAGGCGACGGTCGGCCCGCGCAACATGGTGCACAGCTACGCGACCACCGTGGATGACGCCACGGTCCAGCCGCGCTGGGGCAAGGTCGGCAAGCAGCGGATCGAGGATGCCGGCGAGCTCTGCCCGAAACGGATGGAGACCGTCGACGACGAGATCCTCGCCAACGCCTTCAAGTTCCTCGACAAGGCGAAGACCGACAACAAGCCGTTCTTCCTGTGGCTCAACCCGACGCGCATGCACGTCGTGACCCACCTGTCGGAGAAGTACGAGAAGACGCGGACGCCGCAGAACGGCTGGTCGGTCTCCGAGGCCGGCATGGCGCAGCTCGACGACATCGTCGGCTCGGTCATGCAGAAGCTCAAGGACATGGGCCTGGACAACAACACCATCTTGGCCTTCTCGACCGACAACGGCGCCGAGAACTTCACCTGGCCGGACGGCGGGCAGACCCCGTTCGCGGGCGGCAAGGGCACGGTCATGGAGGGCGGCTTCCGCGCGCCGGCCATCATCCGCTGGCCCGGCAAGGTCCCGGCGGGCAAGGTCGAGAACCAGATCGTCTCCGGACTCGACTGGTTCCCGACCTTCGTGGCGGCGGCCGGCAATCCCAACATCGCCGACGAGCTCAAGAAGGGCAAACAGATCGGCGACCGGACCTACAAGGTCTATCTCGACGGCTACGACCAGACCGACCTGATCACCGGCAAGGGCGCGTCGAAGCGCAACGAGATCTTCTACTTCGCCGAAACCACGCTCGGCGCGGTGCGCATCAACGACTTCAAATACCGCTTCCTCGACCAGCCCAACGGCTGGCTCGGCGGCTCGATCAAGCCCGACTGGCCGATCCTGGTGAACCTGCGGCTCGATCCGTTCGAGCGCACCGGCCTCTCCGGCTCGCTGGCCTATTACAACTGGTACGTCTACGAGTTCTGGCGCTTCGTCTTCGTCAAGGACGAGATCGGCAAGTATGCCCAGACCTTCATCGACTACCCGCCGATGCAGAAAGGCGCCAGCTTCAACCTGAGCGCGCTCAAGGAAGAGCTGGACCGCAGGATGATGTCGAGACAGGCTAACTAGTCAGGCCTGCCCGATCACGGTCCCGGAGGGAGCGATCCCTCCGGGACTGCCTTGCCGGAGAGAACACAATGAAATTCAAGGCTGCCGTGCTGGCATCCGCTCTCGCCCTCTCCTGCTGGCGCGGTGCCGCCGCGGCCGAGCCGCCGGCCGCCGCCGATCCCGACCCGTGGCGGTTCACCGTCGCGCTCTACGGCTGGGCGATGAGCGTCAGCGCCAACCTGACGGTGCGCCGACAGGCCTTCGACACCAACGCGAGCTTCATCGACCTTCTCCAGAAGAGCGATTCGCTGATCGGCTTCATGGGCTACTTCGAGGCCGACAAGGGGCGGGTCGGCTTCTATACCGATCTGGTGTTCGCCCGGCTGGGCTTTGGCGCCGGGCAGACTGCCTACCGCAACCCGATCGCCGGTCTGAAGATCTCGGCCACCGCCAACGCGGTGGCCACCTACCAGCTCTTCATCGTCGAAATGGGCGGCGTCTACGAGCTGGTCCGCTGGCCGGGCTCGACCGAGGGCACGGCGACCGCGATCGACGGCATCCTGGGCTTCCGCTACTGGAACAACACGATCGACGCCAATCTCGACGTCACGGCGAACGTCAACTTCTCCAACCTCGGCCTCGAGCGCAGCTTCGGCCTCGCCGTGGCACGTTCGGGCGTGGTCCAGTGGGTCGACCCGGTGCTCGGCCTGCGCCTGCGCCACGACCTGACGCCGAACCAGCAGATCATGGTGCGCGGCGACATCGGCGGCTTCGGCCTGAGCGGCAGCCAGTTCGCCTGGCAGGCGGTCGCGACCTATGCCTACACCTGGCAGCACACCGGCTGGGACGTCGCCGCCCTGGTCGGCTTCCGGGCGCTCGGCGTGAACTACAGCCAGGGCTCGGGCGCCGACGGGCTCACCATCAACGAGGTCCTGTACGGGCCGATCATCGGCGTCCGATTCCGGTTCTGAAGTCGCGCGCGACCCGTCTCTCCTACTCCACGCTGACCTTCGCGTCGGCCGCGACCTGCTTCCACAGCACGATGTCCTTCTGGATGAACGCGGCGAAGGCCTCGGGCGTGCTGCCGACCGTCGCCATCGCCTGGTTGACCAGCAGCTCCCGGGTCGGCGGATCGGCGAGCGCCTTGACGATCTCGGCGTTGAGCTTGTCGATCACCGGCTTCGGCGTCTTCGCTGGCGCCAGGATGCCGTGCCAGGCGAGCGCCTCGAAACCGGGGTAGCCGCTCTCGGCCACGGTCGGCACCTCGGGTGCGACGGCCGAGCGCTCGAGGCTGGTGACGGCGAGCGCGCGCAGCTTGCCGGACTTGAGGTGCGGCAGCACGCTCACCGGATCGCCGAACACCACGCTCAGCGTGCCGCTCACCAGGTCGCCGACGGCCAGCGCGGTGCCGCGGTACGGCACATGCGTCATCTTGAGGCCGGCCTTGGCGGCGAACAGCTCGGCGACCAGGTGGTTGGCGGCGCCGACGCCGGTCGAGCCATAGTTCATCGACCCGGGCTTGGCCTTCGCCAGCGCCACGAACTCGGCCAGCGTCTTCGCCGGCAGCTCGGCGTTGACGACCAGGATGTACGGATACGCCGTCGTCATGGTGATCGGCGCGAAGTCCTTCACCGGATCGTAGGGCAGCTGCTTGTAGACCGCCGGGTTGATCGAGATCGGGCCCGACTGGCCGAGCAGCAGCGTGTAGCCGTCGGGCTCGGCCTTGGCGACCTGGTCGGTGCCGAGGATCGCGCCGGCGCCGCCCTTGTTCTCGATCACGATCGGCTGGCCGAGCGTCTCGCTCGCCCGCCGGGCGACGATGCGCGCCACCCCGTCGGCGCCGCCACCCGGCGCATAGGGCACCACCAGCTTGATCGGCTTGGACGGAAAGTCGGCAGCGCGGCCGGAACCGGCGGCCACTGCCGAAAGGCCGAGGCCGAGAGCGGCGCGGCGGGTAAATCGTGTCATCTTTGTGGTTCCCTCTTGATCCTAGGCGGTTGCGCCTCATTGCCGGTCCTCGCCCAGCGTGGCATGTCGTGGCCTTTCCCGCGCGTGTCCGGAGCGAGTTCTTGTCCCTCAGCATCATCGACGTCAACGAGCTCGACGGCACGGACGGATTCCGAATCGACGCGAACGTCGAGGTTGGCGCGGCGGTTTCAGCCGGCGACATCAATGGCGACGGATTTGCCGATGTCATCGTGGGCATCCCGGAGGACGAGCTGTCCAACCGGCAGATCGGCGGCGCCGTCGTCATCTTCGGCAACGGATGGGGTTTCGGTCCCGAATTCGGGCTGAACGACATCGATGGCCAGAACGGATTCAAGGTCATCGGCCATCGCAAGAACATCGCGGGCTTCACGGTCGCCTCCCTGGATATCGATGGCGACGGTTTCGCCGATCTGGTCGTCAACGCCGGAGGCGACCTCTACGTCGTGTACGGCAAGGCCGGGGGCTTCTCCGGCGAGAGCTTGCCGCTTTCGTCGCTCGACGGTGCCGCAGGGTTTCGGATCGAGGTGTCCGGGGCCGTTGCCAATGTCGGCGACGTCAATGGCGACGGCATCGAGGATCTCTTCATCGGCGCAACGAGTGACGACGAGAACCGCATACTGCTCGGCTCGGCGACCGGCTTCCCGGCTGTCCTGGCAGCGTCGGATTTCAACGGACCGGGAAGTCTCGGCTTCACATTGGCGCCGCCGCCCACGATGGAGTCCCCCCGCTTCGGCGCTCCCGCCGGCGACGTGAACGGCGACGGGATCGCGGATGTGGCGATCCTGAGCGACCCCGGCGCCGCTTACGTGGCGTTCGGCAGGACGACCGGCGACATCGACTTCAGCGGCCTCGACGGTACCGACGGTTTCCATCTGTTCGGCTTCAGCAGGGCCGACGCCATCGCCGCGGCAGGCGATATCAACGGCGACGGTTTCGACGACCTGATCATCACCACGAGCGCCGGCACCAGGGGGAGCCCACCCGCCCAGTCCTACGTCCTGTTCGGCAAGACGAGTTTCAAGTCGGATCTTGCCGTCCGCGCCAACCGTCTCGACGGCAGCGACGGGTTCACGATCACCGGGCCCGAAACCCTGCTCGGCAAATCGGTCGGCGATTTCAATGGCGACGGGATCGACGACCTGTTCGTCTACGGCAGCGGACCGGGAGGCTGGCTCGTCTATGGCCGTTCCTCCGGCTTCGGCGCCAGCCTCGATGTGACGAACCTCGAGAGCGACGACGGCCTGTCGATCACCGGTCTCGAGTTCGGCGGTGTGTCGGCCGGGGACGTCAACGGCGACGGGCTTTCCGACCTGATCCTGCAGGACCGCACGCCTGGAAGCATGTCCGACTACGTCGTCTTCGGCCGCGGCACTCCCGCAACCGTCGAGGGCGGCCCGCTCGCCGACACGCTCGACGGCACGCCGGGCAACGACATCATGCGGGGCCTGGGCGGCGACGACCAGCTCGACGGCCTGCGCGGCGCCGACCTCCTGGCCGGCGGCCCCGGCGCCGATACCCTGACCGGCGGCCTCGGCCGCGATACCGTGGACTACACGGACGAAGCTGCCGGCGTGAACGCCAACCTTGCGGCCCACCGCGCCATCACCTCGACCGGCCGCGATACGCTCGCCTCGATCGAGAATCTTACCGGATCGGCATTCGACGACGTCCTGACGGGCGATGATGGCGCCAACGTCCTGGTCGGCGGCGCGGGAGACGACAACCTGCGGGGCGGCGACGGCATCGACACGGTCGACTACCGCGCGGAGTCGGCTGGCGTGAAGGCGAGCCTGGCGACCGGCAAGGGCAATGGCGCATCGGCCGGCCGCGACCGCCTGCTCACGGTCGAGGACATCTTCGGATCGGCGTACGACGACGTCCTGACGGGAGACGATGCCGCCAACTTCCTGGGCGGCGGAGACGGCAAGGACAAGTTGACCGGCGGCGCCGGCGACGACCGGCTGAGAGGCGGCAGCGGCAACGACGACCTGGATGGCGGCACGGGCGCGGACGAGATGGTCGGCGGCGGCGGCGACGATCGCTACTGGGTCGACAGTGCAGGCGATCATGTGCTGGAGGGTGAGGGAGACGGAAACGATTCAGTCATTGCGAGCGTCGACTACGCCCTGATGGCCGGCCAGGAGATCGAGATCCTCAAGGCCGATCCGGGCGCCAGCGGACTGACCCTCACCGGCAACGAGTTTTCGCAGACCCTGCTCGGCAGCGCCGGCGACGACATGCTGATCGGCGGCTACGGCAACGACGTGCTGCGAGGCGCCACGGGCGACGACACGCTGGTCGGAGGCGACGGTGCCGACACGCTGAGCGGCGGCTCGGGCAACGATACGCTTACCGGCGGGGCCGGCAACTTCGGCGCTTTCGACATCTTCCTGTTCAATACGCCTCTCGGCCCGGACAACGTCGACACGATCACCGACTTCAACATGAACGCCGACAGGATCCAGCTCGCCCGGACGGTGTTCACCGAGCTCGCCGCCGGAGTCCTGCCGGCCGATGCCTTCTTCAAAGGCGCGGCAGCACACGATGCCAGCGACCGGATCATCTACAATTCCCTCGACAAGAGCCTGAGCTACGATCCCGATGGCACGGGCGCCCAGGCGTCGATGCAATTCGCCACCGTCATCGTGGCTCCGACGTCCGGCCTGGACTCGACAGGCTTCGTCGTCGTGTAAAGACGGCCCGCCGGCCGCGCTATTGGAGCCAGACCGGCACCGGTTCTCTCCGGAAGATGAAATCGCCAGAGCTCAAGGTGACATGGCCGCCGAGCCGGAGCTGGAAGCTCATATCGAGGACCGCGCCCGCAAGCCTCGCATGGCTCTACCCAGTCCTACGTCAGATCGCCGTGGGCGAAGAGACCGGTATTGTTGAGGCCGTTGAGCCGCACCGCCTGCTCGGCCGTGTGCAGGTCGCCGTCGGTGTTCCAGAACAGCCAGCCGTCGGTCGGGCTGGCGACGAACACTACCGATACCGTGCCTGACGCCATCGCCGCGGTCGCTGCGGTGCGCACCGAGCCGAACGCGTTCGACGCCGAGGTGGTCTCGGCATAGGCCACCAGCGGCAGGCCGCCGGCGCCGATCGTCGACAGGTCGAGCTTGTCGATCCCCGAGGCGAAGTCGGTGACGATGTCGTAGGCGAGCGGCGTGGATGTCGCGGGGCTGTCGCCGTTCTTCAGCGTGAAGATGTCGGCGCCGTCGCCGCCCGTCATCGTGTCGCGGCCCAGCCCGCCCTCGATCGTGTCGTTGCCCAGGCCGCCCAGGATCTGGTCGTCGCCGCCCATGCCCTTCAGGATGTTGTTGCCGTCGTTGCCGGTGATCTTGTTGGCCAAGTCGTCGCCGGTCAGCCGGATGTTGCCGATGCCGGCCTCGGCCTCGATGTTCTCGATGCCGGTGCCGTTGCCCAGCACGAAGTTGTTCGACGTCGACACCACCCTGTCGGTGCCGGTCGTGCCGGTATCGGCCAGGATGTCGGTGCTGTCGGCATAGTAGGTGTCGCCGCCCTCGCCGCCGTCCATCGTGTCGGCCCCGGCCTTGCCGGTCAGGATGTCGGCGCCGCCGCCGCCCAGCAGCGTGTTCGCGCCGGTGTTGCCGTTGATCCGGTTGGCCGAGGCGTTGCCGGTGCCGTCGATCGCCGCCGAACCGAGCAGGTCGAGGTTCTCGATGAAGGCGCCGAGCGCGAAGCTCGCCGTGCTCTGCACCAGGTCGGTGCCGCCGTCGTCGACACCCGCCACCGTGTCCTCGCGGGCAACGTCGGCGCTGCTGTCCACCTGGTAGGTGTCGTTGCCGGCGCGGCCGAACATCGAATCGTTGCCCAGCCCGCCCTTCAGGATGTTGTTGCCGGCATTGCCGGTGATCCCGTTCGCCAGAGCGTTTCCCGTGGCGTTGATGTTCGCGCCGCCGCCCAGCACGATGTTCTCGACGGCGGCCGCGGCCGGCGTGTCGAGCGAATAGGTCACGGTCGCATGCACCGTGTCGACGCCGCCGCCGGCCTGGGATTCGTCGACCACGTCCCTGGCATTGTCGACGTCGTAGCTGTCGTTGCCGTCGCCGCCGATCATGGTATCGGCCCCGGTCCCGCCGCCCAGGTCGTCGTTGCCCAGGCCGCCGAACAGCGTGTCGTTCGCGCCCTGCCCGCGCAGGACGTCCGCGCCGGCGAGCCCGGTCAGGACGTTGGCCGCATCGTTGCCGGTCAGGTGGTCGTCGAACGCCGATCCGACCGCGTTCTCGATCGAGACGAACGAGTCGTTGCCCGCGCCAACCGTGGTCTGCAGGGCAATCGAGAGATCGACCGTGACGGCAGCGGCGGCGTCGGCGTAGGTCGCGGTATCGACACCGCTGCCGCCGTCGATCGTGTCGTCGCCGGCACCGCCGTCCAGTGCGTCGTTGCCGCCGCCGCCGCTCAGGGCGTCGATGCCGGCCCCACCCGTCAGGGTGTCGTCGCCGAGGCCGCCGGTCAGCGTGTTGTCGCCGTCGCCGCCGGTCAGCACGTTCGCCAGGTCGTTGCCAGAGACATCGGCGTTGGTGTCGCCGTGCAGCGTGAACGAGGACACTGCCGCGCCGAGCTTGAACAGGGCGTCGAGCTGGCCGTCGCCCTCGACGAAAAGCCCGTCGAGGGCGATGGTCCTGGTGCCGAGCGCCTGTGCAAGCGAGAACGGATTGCGCAGGACGAGCGCGTCGCCGGCGGTGGCGCCGGCCATCGCCGTGGCGTAGCTGGGGAACAGCCCCTCGACCTGGTTCTGCGCCGCCGAGGAGAACCGCTCCCACGACACCGCCTGGGCTGCCGGCTTGCCCAGGATGACATTGTCGAGATGGCTGACCTCGTCGCCGCTGATGAATTCGCCGAGGATCTTGATGTCGTAGATTGCCGCCAGCACCGCCTGGATCTCGCTGTTGGTGGCCTTCGCCCCGGCGGCGCTGCCGACGCGCCAGTCGGCCCGGTCGTCGAGGAAAATGTCGTGCTGGATCGACCCGCCGGCCGGCGGCGGGCTGAGATCGATGACGATCTTGCCGTTCGGTCCGCTGATCTCGACGTCGGCGACATCGTAGCCGCTGGCGCTGGCGTAGACGACGTAGCTCAGGGAGCCGCCGAAGAAGGCGCTCTTGTCGCCGAGGAACTTCTGCGGCGCCAGGAAGTAGACGTCGTCGCCGATCGCCAGATCGTCGATCATGAGCGAACCGTTGCCGATCGCCGGATCCCGGCCCCAGCTCTGGACATCGCCCAGCACGCCCCAGCCGTCCGTGTTGTCGGCAAAGTCGGAGATGATGAAGTCGGACGAGATCGGAATGTCGCTGCGGCTCAGCCTCACGTTGTCGAGGCCGCTGACATCGTCGCCGAACACCTGGTCGCTGAGGATCTGGATGCTCGTGACGGAGCTGAGGACGTTGTAGATCTGCGTGGTCGTGGCCTGCGATCCGCCGATGCTGTTCAGGCGCCAGTTCTGGGTGGTGTCGAGGGCGAAACTGAAGGTCTGCCAGCTGGTGGTCGCATCCGGCATGTCGGTCACGATCGTCTGGCCGTTGGACCCGAGGATGCGCACGTCGGCGAAGACCGTGTGCTCGACCGCCGAGGCCTCGAGGTCGAAGGTCAGCGTGCCGTGATAGAACGGACGGAGGTCGCCCGCGAACTCCGGGCCCGAAACGAAGTAGAGGTCACCGCTGGTGGTATCCGTGCCGGTGATGTAGCCGCCGGGATTGCCGCCCGTTGCGACCCAGGCAAGCGTGCCGCCGCCGACCACGGTCCAGCCTTCGGCATCCACCTCGAAGTCGCTGACGATCTGTGCCATGTGCCCTGCCCCCGTGGTTGCCGTTGCGCTCCTGCAGCGACTGCACGCGCCGTTGCCGCCCGGCGACGAGCAGCAGCGAGGGAACGCGCGTCGATCCAAAGACGATGAGCAATGAAGGACCCGCCCCCCGGTGGGTCCGTGGACTCGGGCGTCGTACCCCGAAGGCAATCCGACGCGACGACATGAATGCACTACCCTGCAGGCCGACTAGATCAGCTTCGGCTGGCCGTCGCAATCGTCGCAACCGGGACGTGTCCCTCCTTCACTCGATATGCAGACAGCCCTGACCGGCCCGGCGTGGCCAGGACGGCCCGGCAAGAAGAAGGGCCGTCGCCCCCAAGCGCGACGGCCCTTCCAACGCCCCAGGAAGCCGCGAACAGAAGGCCTATGACGACCATGGTCCACGCGAGGCGCGACTGGATTTGTACGACGGAGGCCGAGACGGGACCGTGACTTGCGTCACAACGGAACGGGGTTACCCCATTTGAACCAGCGCTGTGTGGCTGGTGCTTGTTGGCCGTGGTCCGAGAGCGGACCAAGTTCGCAATCCGGTTTCCTTCTACCTGTAGGGGGGCCGGCCACATCTCCGCTCGCGTTGGTGACCCCGAATCCCAACGTCGGGCGGGGATGATCGGGCGTCATTGACCTGAAGGCCGCGGTTCTCGCGGGCCTTTCCGTGAGCTTGCGAGGTAGTCCTTTTGACCGGTTCTGAATCGGGGGTGACCCATGCTCACATCGGGAATGACCGTTCCGCGACCTGCGCCCCGCGACCCACATCGCTACCTCCGTGCCTTGATGCTGATCGTGCTCGTCATACTGGTCGGCGAGATAACCATCATGCTTTCGTTGAGATGGTGAAACCGTTCGGCTGGGATCGAGGTTACGACTCGGCATCTCACCGCGATCGACGCAGGACTCACAGCCGCGCGATGGGCGCCGCGAGTGTCGACCAGATGCAGGAGAGGCACTGCGCAAAGGAGCGCGCGTCGCGTTTCGCCCGTACCGCAAGATTGTCGCCCACTATCGCCGCACGCATCCGCACCACGTCGCCCTCCTGAACTTCGACGACTGGCGCGAGACAGATCTCGCCAACCAGCACCATGCCGCGACAGGCGGCTCACTGGTGCTGTGGTTCGAAGCCGCCCGGGCCGTCCAAGCTGACCCCGCTCCTGGTCGGCAGTGACCGCGCACGCGAGGCTGCTCCCTGGGCCCATTGGACCACGGTCCAATAGGCCCGCCTCCTTTTGTCCCGTAGAGCTACAGCCCAACGGGGCACTTGCCTGCGGTCCCACGGCGTCGTGGTCGCAGCGGTTCGATGCGTGCATCGGCCCGACGTAGAAGCGATTGTCGGCGCGATCAGTCGCGCGATCATCCTTGTCGGGTGCCTTGCCAAACCTCACTTGCCTTGCTCGGAGGTAAGTCATGGCTACCTACAGCCTGAACTATCTCTATCTGCTGGACCAGAACGGCAACAGCAGCAACGCCAAGGTCGACGAGCTGGTCCCGAACAGCGCCGGCACCGCTGCCGAGGCGGTGAACGATGGCACTGCGACCGTCGGCGAGTCGTTTGTCGTGTCGTTCATCGACGGCACGACGCAGGCGCAGTATGGCGGCACCTATACCTATGTCGGTCAGGCCTCGCCGTTTCCCGGATTCATCGCCGAGGACGTGAACGGCGAGTTCTTTCTGTTCACCAACAGCACCATCAAGACCGGCACCCAGTTGAACGGCTTTGATGACGCCGATGCGACCATCGATTCCCCGCCGCTCACCGTATCCGTCTACGCCGATGCCACGCAGACGGATCTGGTTGCCCTGTTCAATGGGGCCAGCGCCTTCTCCGACGCGCTGGCGGGCGCGACCGCGGGCCAGGCGATCGCCGTCGATGACCCGGTGGCGCTCGGAGACGTCGGCGCGCAATCGGTCACGGTCGGTGGCCTGACGATCATCGCGAACGGACCGTTCGACGCATCGTTTTCGTTCACCGGCGGCGCCAGCAACCTGGCACTCAGCGGCACAGCCAGCATGGATGTCCTGGGCACCGCCGGGGCCAATGTCATCGAGCTGCTCGGCGGCCCGGACAGCGGGGCTTATTCGCTGGATGGCGGCACCGGCACCGACACCCTCCAGGTCGACGCCACCACCGATCTCCGGGGCATGACCATCGCCGGCTTCGAGACTCTGAGCCTCGACAGCGCGTCCACCGACATTGTCAGCGCAGCAATCACGATGGCGCAGCTTGCCGGGTTCACCGACATAGTCGGTCGCGCCGGCTTCAGCGACCGTCTGGGCGTCGACGCATCGGGCGGAGACGTCGATCTCTCCGGCCTCGTCCTCGACCAGATCGATGTGACGTCGATCCACGGCGAGAACGATGGGCTGGATGGCGTGCTCGTCGGCTCGTCGATCAGGGATACCTTCACCATGGACGGCGCCGACCAGGCCTCCGGCGGAGCCGGCGACGACCGATACAACGTGTCGAGCGCCTCCGCGGTCGTTGCGGAGAACTCCGGCGAGGGCCTCGACATCGTGAAGTCGACCCTGGGTGCCTACACGCTGACCGACAATGTCGAGTATCTCCAGCTTGACGGCGCGGGCAGCATGGACGGCACCGGCAACGCAGGCGACAACAAGATCACCGGCGGCGCCGGCGCCAACGTGTTGAGCGGGCTCGACGGCAACGACTCCCTCCTCGGCGGAGACGACAATGACGAACTGCTCGGTGGCATCGGCAACGACAACCTGCAGGGTGGCATCGGCGCCGATCGGCTCGACGGCGGAGCCGGGCAGGATCGGCTGACCGGCGGGTTGGGCGCCGACACGTTCGTGCTCGGGAGCAACCTGGTCGCCGACTTCGATCGCTTCAACGATTTCGAAGCGGGCACCGACACCGCGGAGATTGCCGGCTCGGTGTTCGGCATGGCCGCCGGCGCCCTCGATCCGGCGGCCTTTGCGGCCACCGCCAACGGCCAGGCGACGACCGCGCTTCATCGCCTGATCTACAACACGAGCAATGGCGCGCTCTATTTCGATGCCGATGGCAGCGGCGCCGGAGCCCGGATCCAGGTTGCGTCATTCCTGGGAGCGCCGACACTCGCCAGCACCGACTTCATCGTCGCCTAGTTGCCGGGCGGCCCGCTCGTGCCGTTGATTCGATATTGTCCCTGCGGGTCAATAGACTGTCGCCTTCGATCAATGACTGCCGCACAGCCTGCGGCCCATACGCAGTCCCATCGTTGGCCACGATGCGACGACCACCCCAGCGGTCGCGCCGCGTTACCTGTCGTTGAAGCAGGAGTTGGCGGGAGGGCGGCCTGTTCCCTTACCACGGGCCGCCCTCTTCGATTCATGCGGACCTGTCGGGTCGGCAGAGGGGACTGATCGGAAGGCATCCGGCTGGCGTGGGGACCGATTGCGGCAAAAGAGAAGCCCGCCGGCCCGCGGGCGCTGAGCGGCCGCAATCGCGCCTTTCCTGCCGCGAATGAGAAGGGCCGTCGCCCCCGACTGCGACGGCCCCTGCGCCGAGGGAGACCCGCGAACACCAGGTCTCCATGTCAACCTGGTCCGCGTGGCGCTCTACGTTTGTGCGACAGAAGCAGTGAGCGGGCTGTGACCTGCGTCACAGGCTACCTCGTTTTTGCCATTCGCAGCGCCGTTGATGGCAGATATCAAGCTTGCCGTCCGGTTACCTTAGGGGGAGCCGGCCACATCCCCGCTCGCGTTGGCTGCCCCATTCCCACACCCAAACGTTGAGCGGGGATGAGCGGCCGCCGGCTTCTGGGAGATCATGAAGTTCATCGTTCGGCGGGCGGCCTTCGCCGTCGCGCTGGTCGCGCTGACAACCAGCGTCCAGGCAGAAACCACGACGCTCTGCGGGGAGAAGGTTGACTATCGGATTGTGCAATCTGGTGCAGGCATCCCTGCCAACCTCCGGCACTTGCCGGGAATCTGGGTAGGTGAAGTCCTGGAAAAAAAACTCGGCGAACTATGACCGCCTGCGGTGCGTTGGATTCATTGTCGAAAGTGTTGCGGCCGATGGAAGCGTGCGGACCATGCACGTCTACGGTGCTACCTACCGGAACTTCTCCGGTGCCTGGCCCAACTACAGCTATGTAGGCAAGCCTTCGGTGGGTCGTTGGCAAGGCAAGGTGACCGGCGACACTCTGAGGTTCGTGCGCCAACGCGACGGGATGTTGCAGTACGAGCTCCAGGTCTCAGGCTCGAACCGAATGCAGGGGCGCTTCAACAATGAGCTCGGGACCGGATCGGTGTGGCTGACTCGACAGTAGACGTTCGCACTGGCGGCGGCGGCCCGTGTCCATCGCAGCCAACTTCGTCCCGAAGCGCCGGTTATTCGTGAAATCGGAGCGGCCTAGGCTCATCGGCCATGCCGGCGAGAGAAACGGGCGGTGGGCTTCACGCCATCTTGGCGGATTCGAGCGATGCCGATGGTCCCATGATAGGCTCCAACCCGGGGGGAAAATGGCATGAAGGTTGTTGTCGTGGGGCTCGGGCTGTCCCTGGTGATCGGAGTGACGTCCACCGTTGCGGCTGAAACCACCGAAGAAGCTTTGAAGGCCTTCGGCTTGCTGGGAACGTGGTCTACCGACTGCGCCGACTCCACCAAGACGCGCGTTACCTTCGAGAAGGACAAGATGGTCGGGAGGCAACCTGGAAGCCCGGGTGAATCGGTTCCTTACCAGGCTGAAAGGGTGACAGAGGACAAGCTTCGCGTGACCATTTTTGAAAATGGCCGAGCCCCGGATACCCGAGTGGTGGAGAAGGTTGGGCAGAAATTCAAGATTCAGGGCATGCCCGCGGAGATGCTCTGGGAACGCTGCCCGAACTAAAACCCGCCAGATGCGGTGTGCATCATCCATGCCCGGCGAGCGGCCGGTTGATCGCGTAGGCGTTCTTGATCATGGCTTGTTGCATATCCTGCCGCCTGACAGGTGGCCGGTCGAGCCGGCGAGAAGAAGCCCGCCCCAACCCGTGGGCGGGTCGCGGCGGGCTTCTGACAGCATGGATCCCGACCCGCCCTTAATCCCATGCCGGTCTCATCAACAGCATCGCCAGGCCGGGACTACGATCAACCGTACGCGCACTGACAGTGCGGTTCCGCTCGTTCACAGCCCGGTACGCTCCCCCTGAAAAGGGCCGCCGACTGGACTCGGCGGCCCCCCGCCAACAGGGAAAGAAAGGCCTTCGGGGCCAACGCCGGCGCAACCCCATTCTAGCGCGGAATCGACGCTTTCCCGCCGCACCGGTTGCAATTGAAACGAAACATCGCCCCATCCGGGCGGCGATCGGCGTCGTGCTCCGGGTTCATGCGCGAGATTGCATCAAGCTAAGAGCGCAATGAAAAAGGGCCGCCGACGGGGTCGGGCGGCCCTCTAGCACTGGAATACGCGGGGCAGAAGGTGGGGACCTTCTTCGGAAGCCGAGTAGCACGCCGGTTCCCGTGCCGCAGTGATGTGCATCACGAAACGTCGACAATTCGGTGGCCACCCTGTGCACAACCCGAAAATCGCCGACGAGGCCAGATGCGGATTTCGGTCGGTTCTTGGGTGAAAGCGGTGGATGACGCCGCTCGCCCTTGCGCAGGTCGTCCTACAATGGCCACGACGACGGGAGACTCGATTGAGAAACATCGCGAAAGGTGCAGGCCTGTTCGTGCTCTTCTACGGCGTTGCGTGGACGGTGTGGTTTGCGGTGTTCACTGCCGGCGAGTTCGTGCACTACTTTGACTACCTCGAGCTGAGTTGGACCGCCGACGCGTGGGGCCTGCCTCTCCTGATCCAGGTCTTCGCGCTCGGCACGGCTATCTTCAGCACCTGGATTTTGCATGCGCTGAACGAACTGGGTTGGTTCTGAGGGGATGGCTGCGGGCATCCGGTACGCGGGGCTGACCGGGACTCTCGGCCGCTCCCGATAATGATCAGATGAAACGGCGCCGTGCTGCATTGCGATTACGCAGGCGCTGCAGGCTTTCTGCAACGCCGTCCTCTGCTACGGCCCCTTCGTGGTCGCAGGTTGGGCGACCAAGCGCTATCTCGACGGTTGGGCGGCCAGTCTCGGCAAGCACCCCTCGGAGGTCCAAGGTGAATCGGGCTCCGATCGCCATCTGCTTCGGTCCTTGTCTCTGCCGGTCAATAGTTTGTCGCGTTGGATCAATGACCGCGCGGCGAGCGAAGGTCCATACCCGGTTTATCGTTGGCCACGATGCGACGGCTTGGGCGTGGCCTGGCCGCGCCGCGAACCTGTTCGGGGAGAGACAGGAGGTCGGCGGAAGGGTGGGCGCGCCCGACGTCGAGGCAGCCCGCCCTTTTTGCCGGTTGGAACCCGACGCACGGAAGGGCGGCGATCTGATCGTCGGTGACAAAACCCGAAGGAGCTGACAGTCAGCGCAGCGCGGCTACGACAAACTGCGGCGCGAGAAAAAGATAACTTCCCGTCGCACACGCCTGGTCGATCCTCGACAGAATGTTGTCGATGTCGGCGTCACTGATCCTGTCACTGCCACGCGCGAAATCCGCAATCGATTTGATCATGGGCAGCAGACGACCCTCGGTGTCGGGGCGGGTGATCAATCGGACATCGATCGTCGAGAAACCGGCATGTCGCAGCAAAGGATAGAGCTTTCTGCCGATATGCGGCGTGCGGCAAGCACGACTGGCAGCGACTACCAGGGCCGACCAGTCCGCAACCGGGACCGGCTCGATCACAATCATCGGCCAATCGCCTTCGATTGCATGGAATTTGCCATCGGGCCGCAGAACGCGGCGGCACTCGCGGAGCGTCGCTTCCGGACTATCGACATAGATGAGGGTATTGCGGACAGTCAGCCGGTCGAGCGATGACTCCGCGAACGGCAGGATCGAGCCGTCGCAAAGGTGCACGGTGACCCGCTCGCCGACACCGGCCGCGTCCGCATTCTTCCGGACCAGCGCGACAAAGTCCGCATTGATGTCCAGCGCATGCACATGACCGCCTGCCCCGACCCACTTCGCAATTTCGACGGCCGTGTAGCCAGGACCGCACCCAAGCTCGGCAACGACATGGCCGGGACGAATGTCGGCCGGCTCATAAAGAGCCAGGGACGCCGGATTCCACTGAAACATCCGCTGATATCGATCGAGTAGCGCCGGCTCGATACTGACCCAATGCTGTTCGTGGAGTGGTTTTCCAGGCACCTCGGCACCTCGTTGGATCGCCCGGCACGCGAGCTGCTACGGGGACCGTATCCCGCATCAGGTGGGCTGTCAGACCGCGGTCGAGACTGCCATGGCGCTCTATTTGCACTCTCCGATCGTCGCTGTTCCCTGTTCAGATATGCACTTACGGCGCACCAATTTGCTTGCCGTCAACTGACGCACACTTGTTGAATCGGTGTTGCAGGGCTTTTCGAAGAGCGTGCAAATGAACACAAATCTATCCAGCGGTCTGTATCTCGTTCGGATCGCCAGATGGGCACTTGGCCGGTTCGGCTGGACCATCCACAGGCGGGACGAGCAGCTCACTGAAGTTAGACGATCGACCAGGACCTTTGGAATGCGGACCGAGGCGTTGCTCGACTCGGCGCGGGTGGCAAAAGCCTGGTTGGGTGCCGCTGCAGGAGCGCATGGCGAAGAACCGGTGACGGTGGACAGCCCGATCGATATCGGTGATCGCTACCTCACGTCAGCTTGAGATCGTCGCCACCCTGTGGCCGCGCTCGGTGAGCGCGAGGCCGGACCTGAAAATGGGAAAGGGCCGCCGAGGAAGTCGGGCGGCCCTTGCGCTCCTCCGGCTACCATGGGCCACGCGAGAGTTTGCATGTCATGTCGACATCCGGCGCGCAGCGAGCATGAAGCACATCGCCCGCCCGGCGCGCATATCGAGATAGTCCACTGACGTTTCCGTCCCGATCCACGGCCGCCCCAGTTTCCGAAGCAACCACGGTGCGGCTGCCAGCAGCGCTTCTCGCCGCGGCGCATCGCCCTCGCAGGCGGCGACCACGTTCGCGGTGATGTCGCGGAATTGCGAGACGTCGAAGCCCACTGCCGCGAAATCGTCCCGCAATTCCCGCTCGCACTCAGGTGGCGCGCGGTAGCGAAAGTCGGCCATCACGACGGTGCCGCCCGGCGCCAGCACTCGGGCGAGCTCGCCCAGGAACTCACGGCCATAGTAGAGGTGCGATGCCTCGATGTTGACGACAACGTCGAAGCTGCCATCGGCAAACGGCAGGCTACGTGCATCCCCGGCCAGCGTGCTCAAGCCGAAACGCTTTGCGGCATGTCGGATCGCAATGGTGCTGCGGTCGAGGCCCGTTGCCTGGCCGATGCCATGCCGCCGCTTCAGATGATCGAGGCCGCCGCCCAGCCCGCATGAGATCTCCAGCACCCGGCGGCCGCGCAACCCCTGCTCGCCGGCCTGCAACGCCGCCTGATGATACATTTCCATCTGGTAGGTCTCGGCGCGCGCATCCGACGCCGTCGACGGGGAGAGCGGCGCATATCCATAGTTGGCCGCTGTAACCGGAGTTGCGCGCCCCACCCACCAGTAAAATATTCTGTAATAGGAGAGGTGGTATGCTTCGCTGCCCATCAAGCGCACCAGGAGCGCCAGGACATCGGCGCCCGTCTTCGGGCACCTGTTGAGGATCTGCCATCCCCAACGTCGCCGTTCCCGGACCGCAGCAGGGTCCGTGGCGCTTGCGCCAACCCCTTCCGTCAAGTCTCCCCCCAACCGCCCCAGCGGACGTCCCTGACGCCACCATAGCAAGGGACCGATCGGGTTGCAGCGCGCCAACCGACCGGAATCGGTTGGCCGGGCGGTGGTACAGCCAGGCCTGACCGACCCGTCGGCGTCGATGCTAGTATGGCTGCCCGATCGAGAGCGGTGAGGGCGAATGGGGGGACCTTCGTTGCGCGGTGTCATCGCGAACGCCGAGTGCGACCCGTGACCTGGTTGCTGTCGCTGCTGGCCGCGCTGCTCGGCGCCGGCCTGGGCGTCATCGCCGGCGCCGCGGTGGCGAGCGTGCTGGCGCCGGTCTTCGGCATCTCGGGCTTCGAAGGCGCGGCCGGCTATTTCGCCGTGTTCCTGGGCGGGCCGGTCGGGGGCCTGCTCGGACTGGTGGGCGCACCACTCCTCGTCCTGCGCTGGCGCGGCCATCGCACGCTGTCGGCGGCGGCCGGACGGCTGGCGGTGGTCATTGCCGGGGTGGTCGGCCTGGCTGCGCTTGCCCTGGCCGCCTTCTGGTGGATGCGGCCGATCGTCAACTCAGGCGGTCCGGCGCCGCAGCTGGTGTTCGAGATCCGCCTGCCGCCGGGTGTCGCGCCGCCGAAACCGGGCGACGACATCGTGGAGCTGCAGACCAGCCAGAACCGGATGCCGGCGAACACGGTCGAGATCCGCGAGGACCAGGGCCGGCCGGTGGTGAGCGGAAACGTCGAGATGTACTACCGCACCTCGAGCCGCCTGCTCGTCCTCACCATGCCCGACAAGAAGGATGTCCTGTTCGACATCCGGGTCGGCCGCAGCCCCGCCCGCATCAAGACCTTCGGCGCCTGGACGCTGGCCGACTGGATCGCCGAACCGGGCCGCGAGCAGCCGCGCAAGGCGACGGCGGCCGACCAGTACGAGATCCGCTTTCGCGTCGAATGGCCGGACGACGGCTAGACTAGAAGGCGCCGAGGCGACAGCTCCCGATTTGAACGGGGGCATCTAGCTCGAAGCCGGTTTGACGAAGGACGGCCGTCGATTGATGGCGTCGACGCCCAGGCCGGCTGCGGTCGCGAACGACGCGGTGATCCCCTCGAGCTCGGCGCGCGGGATGACGTCCTCGATGCGCTCGAAGCCGGCGGGCGCCCGTTCTTCGGCGAGCTGCAGGGCGGCCTCGGGGCCGAACTGGCGATTGCGCAGGATGACCTCGTTCATCGCCGGCCGCCGCTCCGCGTCGTAGCGGCGAAGCGCTTCGACGGGATCGTCGATGGCGAGCAGCGCCGCCGTCAGCACGCGTGCGTCGACGATCGCCTGGGATCCCGCCTGCGAGCCGATCGGCTGCATGGGATGGGCCGCATCGCCCATCAGGCTGACACGGCCGAACGACCAGCGTTCGACCGGATCGCGGTCGACCAGCGGGAACTCGAAGATGTCAGGGGTGCGCCCGACCAGGGCTGCCACGTCGAGCCAGGGGAAACGCCAGCCGCCGAAATGCGACAGGACAGTCTCGCGGTCGACGCGCCGGTTCCAGTCCTCGAGACGGGGCGCATCGTCCGGCACGGCGATTTGACACAGCCAGTTGGTCAGCAGCGTGCCCGGCTTCGAGCCGGGACCGATCGGGTAGAGGATCACGCGCTGCCGGAAGTGGCCGGCAATCACCATGTGATGGCCGCCAAGAAATTTCCCGGTTTCCACCGCAGCGCGCCACAGGACCTGTCCGGCGAAGCGCGGCTGGCCTTCGTCGGGATAGAAGTGCCGCCGCACCGTCGAATGGATGCCGTCGGCACCGATCAGGATGTTGGCCTTGTCGGAGACGGAGGAACCCGACGCGCCGGCGAATGACGCCGTCACCTTGCCGCCGGTCTCCTCGAAGCCGGTCAATCGCAGTCCGGCGCGCACGTTGCCCGCGCCGATGCGCTCGCGCGTCGCCGCGAGCAGCAGGGCCTGCAGGCGGCCGCGATGGATCGAGTACTGCGGCCAATGGTAGCCCGCTGCGCTGCCGCGCGGTTCGCTCCACACCAGCTGGCCATGCTTGTTGAGGTAGCTCAGTTGCTCGACCGCGTTGCCCGTCGCGGCAAGCGCATCGGCGAGCCCGAGCTCGGTGAGCTCGCGGACCGCCGTGGGCTGAAGGTTGATGCCGACGCCCAGAGGCGCGAGCTCCCGGACCGCGTCGTAGACGCGAACCGGGATGCCTGCCTGGTGCAGGCTGAGCGCCAGGCTCAGCCCGCCGATTCCGGCGCCGACGACAATGACATCCCTGGTCATTTGGCGGCGGCTCTCCAGTCCTTGACCGCCTCGAAGGTCGCGATCTCGACGTTGTAGTTCTGGCCCTGCGCCTTCTCCACCTTGCGAATGTAGATGTTCTGGATGACCTCGCCCGTGGTCGGGTCGGTCGCCATCGGACCACGCGGGCTCTCCCAGGCCATGCCCTTCATCGCCGCCATCAGCTTGTCGCTGTCGGTCGCGCCGCTGGTCTTCTTCAGCGCCTCGTAGATCAGGTGCATGCCGTCATAGCCGCTCACCGCCATGAAGTTGGCCCGGCGGCCGGTCTGCTTGAAATAGGCCTCGACGAACGCCCGGTTCGCCGCGGACGGATGCGCGGCCGAATAGAAGTGGGCGGTCACCGTGCCGAGCATGACGTCGCCGGCTTCGGCGAGCGTGTCGTCGTCGGTGATGTCGCCGGCACCGATCAGCCTGATGCCGGCCTTGTCGAGGCCGCGCTCGGCAAACTGCTTGGCCAGCGAGACCGCCTGCACCGACGGCACGAAGACGAAGATCGCCTGCGGTTCGGCATCGCGTGCGCGTTGCAGGAACGGCGCGAAGTCCGGACCCTTCATCGGCACGTGCAGTGTTTCGGGTACCTGGCCGCCGGCCTCGACGTAGCGCGCCTTGAACGTGGCCTCGGCCTCGAGGCCCGGCGAGAAGTCGGACACCAGGGTGACGACCTTCCTGATGCCGTTCTTGATCGCCCAGTCGGCCATGACCGATGCGGATTGCGACAGCGTGCAGCTGGTGCGGACGAAGTAGGGCGACTTGTCGACCACCGCCGAGGTGCTCGACAGCATGATCACGGTGGGCTTCTTCGCCTGGGTGATGACGGGAGCGCTGGCCAGCAGGTCGCCGGTCAGGCTGCCGGCCACGACATCGACCTTGCCGTTGACGATCAGCTCCTGGATCAGGCGCTTGCCGGTTTCGAAGGACGAGGTGTTGTCCCTGACGATCAGCTCGACCCGCTTGCCGGCAACGGTGTCGCCGTTCTGGCCGAGGTAAAGGCGGGCGCCCGCCACGACCTGCTTGCCGGCGTCGGCCAGTGCGCCGGTAAGCGGCATGACCATGCCGATCTTGACGGTTTCCTGCGCCATTGCCGTCGACGCGGCCATGGCGAGGCCGAGAGGCACGACGGCTCGAACGATACGCTTGGTCCACATGGCTTTCTCCCTGAACTGATTGTTGGGCTGCTCTGCTCCTTCGCTTGACGGTTGCGAGCATGCGTGCCGGAGGCTTAGTCTAGAAGCTCTATATCAAGGCATCCTTGTAGCTTTTTGGCTAAGGAGGCAGAATGGACTGGGCGGATCGAATCGGGCGGCGCATCCGGCTGCGGGATCTCCACATCCTGCTTGCGGTCGCCGAGCGCGGCAGCATGGCCAAGGCCTCGGCCTGGCTCTCGATCTCGCATCCCGTCATCTCCAAGACCATTTCCGACCTCGAACGCACCCTGGGCGTAAAGCTTTTCGACCGCAACGCGCAGGGCGTGCAGCTCACCCGCTACGGCGAGGCTCTGCTTCAATGCGGCAACGCCGTGTTCGACGAGATGCGCCAGGGCATGAGCCGGCTGGAACAGCTTTCCGACCCGGCCATCGGCGAGCTCAGGATCGGCTGCCCGGAGATCACCATGGCCGGGCTGCTGCCGTCGATCGTCGAACGCTTCTCGCGGCAGTATCCGCGGGTCTGGCTAAGCGTCACCCTGGCGAACATGGCGCTGATGCAGTTCGGCGCTCTGCGCGAGCGCTCGGTCGACCTGCTGATCGGCCGCATGCCGCGCGGATCCCTGGAAGACGGCCTCGAATCCGAGATCCTGTTCGACGAGCCCTATCTGTCGGTGATCGGCGCGCAGAGCCGGTGGGCGAAGCGGCGCCAGCTCACCCTCGCCGACCTTGTCGACGAGCCCTGGGTGCTGCCGCCCTACGACAGCGCGCCCGGCACGCAGATCCACGAGATCTTCACGTCAGCCGGGCTTCGGCCGCCGCCGCCGGCCGTGGCAACCCTGTCGGTCCAGCTCACCGTCGCGCTGATCGCGAGCGGCCGATATGTCGGCATCCTCCCGATGTCGGTCGCGCAGTTCAACGTCGGGCCGGCCCGGCTGAAGATCTCGCCCGCAAGGCTCGCTCCCGTGCACTCTGCCGTCGGCATGATCACGCTCCGCAACCGGACGCTCAGTCCGCCGGCCGAGCTGTTCATGCAGTGCGCTCGCGAATTCGCGCAAATCGGCGGGGGATCGCCGGCCCGAAAAACGGGACGGCCCGCGGCGACAGCTTCCCTTTGAAGAAAGAGGAAGGGCCGCCGATTGGGGATCGGCGGCCCTTTGCCGGTTCTCGGGGCCGGCAGCTCAACCGCCAGACTGTGGGACAGGCGGCCTAGCCGTGCCTGGCCAGGGATTGTGGGAAGGCCGGGCACAAGAGCCCCTGATCTCTAGCCGGGACTGCAAATTGCGTCGGTACGGCAGATGACACTCCTTACCGGTCCTGCGACCGGTCCCCGAACAGCTCGCGCAGGCGCGCCGCGGTGTTGGCGATCGCTCCGTCGAAGCCCTGCTCGGCCGGGCCGGTGATGACCTCGACGTTCGGATTGTAGGTGCCGACGTTGCTCCCGGGCCGGGCGCGCCACAGCGCCTGCGAGGAGTGGGTGACCGAGAGGGTTCGCGCCCCGACCGCGCCGGCGAGGTGCATGGTGGTGCCGGGAACAGTGACGACCGCGTCGAGCTCGCACATCAGCGCGGCGACCGAGTCGATGTCGTCCTTGGTGTTCAGGCCGGGCATCTCCACGACGGTCGCCAACGAAGAGACGTCGGCGATCTCCTCGCTGACGCCGGCGCCGAACTGGAAGTTGACGAAGGTGGCGCCCGGGCAGGCATCGAGGATCGGCTGCCACTGCTCCAGCGTCGTGAGCTTGGCGAAACGCTTGTAGTTGACCAGGCCGGAGCGCCAGTACAGGCCGATGCGCGGTCCGCTGCCGTACTGCCGAAGCCGCTCCCGCCACATCAGGCGCAGCTCACTGTTCGCCTCGAGCAGACGGGGATTTTGCGGTAGGTCGTCCACCGTCTCGACCAGCAGGCCCTGCAGGTCCTTGATCAGGAAGACGACATCGAAGTCTGCGATCCTTGCCCACTCCGCGTCGCCCAGGTGCCGCCTCAACGCGACAGGCACCGGAGAATCGGCAGGAGCCGGGATGTTCTTCTCCTTGCCGATGACGATGAGGCCGTCGCGTCCGCGCGCCACCAGGTCGCGAATTCGCCGATCCGTCACGATCGTGCAGGCACCGAACATCGGCCGCACGCGGTCGACGAACTCGATCAGCTTTATCTCGTCGCCCAGCTCGGTGTAGGCAATGATGAGGACCTTCTTCCCCCTGGCCGATCCGAGCGGGTCCGTGAGCCTGAACAGCTGCGGGACGAGTTCGGCCACGCGCAGGCGCCGTTTCCGGTCCCACGGCTCGAACGCATCCCGATAGTTGCCGAGAGCGAGATTCGCGCTGTGCCACACGGGTGCATCGAGCTGCTCAAGCTGGCCCGCTGCAGCCAGCCGCTCGTGAGCCTGGCGCAGGGCGTGGCGATCGGCCTGCAGCAGGGCCAGCCGCACTAGCCAAGCATCCTTTTTGGCCGCCGACTCCGCGTCCCACGAGCGTTCGCGCAGAGCGCGCAGGGCCATCTCGGGGTCGTTCGAGGTTATGCCGATGTCGAAAGCCGCCGAGGCGATCGAGGGGTCGGCATAAGAGGAGGACTCTTCGAGGAACGTGCGCGCCTCATCGACCCGCAGCAGACGGACCAGCACGCGCATGCAATCGCCGCGCGCCGCGGGATCCCGGCGCGCTCGTTCGACGACCAGCGGAGCGACGCGCTCGGCAATCGGGGCGATCTTTCCGGCGTTCAGGTTGACGGCAATCACGCGCGCCGCGGTGACATTGGTTGGATCTAGGATGAGCAGGGATTCCAGCCGTTCGACAGCTTCCGCAACGCGACCGAGCTCGATGAGCGCAAGGGCCTGACGCCGCAGAGCGCGAGGATTGTCAGGGTCCAGCGCCAGGACATCATCCAGGAGCGCAACGATCTCTGTCCACCGTTCGGGACCGGCAAGCGACTTGGATGCCGTGGTCAGCACGCGGGCGAGCTCCGGCGCGGCGCCGGTGCGGCGCGCCCGGGCGCACAACGCCCGGGCGAGCGGGAACAAGCGGGTGTCGCCGGCTTTGCCCAGCCGTCTCAGCTGGCGCGTGACGGCCTTGAGGACTGGAGTTTGCACAATCGGCAGCGCGGCCACGAGCGCATCGACCTCCTTCCAGTCGGCTGCGTCGACGCGGTCGAGAATGACATCGAAGGGGTCCGTCACACCGTTCCCCGCGGTTCGCCCGGCACCACCAGGTGTTCGGTCACGATGGGCGCGCGCGGCCGGCTTTCGATCAGGGCCTTGACGATGTCGAAGCCGTCGCGGTCGTCGACGTCGACGCCGGTGATGCGCGACTGGACGATCGGCAGCACCCTGGAACCCATGAATCCCTTGCGGTGCTCGACCCAGCCGCGATGGCGGAAGATCTCGAGGTTGTAGGGGAAATAGCTCTTGGGGAGATAGGTGCGCGGGATTTTCGACAGGTGCCGTGGCCAGGCGTCGAGCAGCGGCTCGAGATAGCCCTCGGCATTGATCACCTCGAGACGGGAATCGCCCTCGCTCACCAGCCGCACGGAATCGACCTCAGGGCGGGATCTCAGGAGATCGATCGCCTCTCGAACCGCATCAGGCTTGCGGAACGGGCTGGTGGGCTTCAGCCACACCCAGACGTCGGGCAATTCGATGCCGTGCGCCGGCAGGCGCTCGTTGAGGTCCTCGAGGATGTCTTCCTCGCGCGAGGCGTCACCGCTCGCCTTCTCGGCGCGCAGGAACGGGCTCTCCGCGCCGTAGGCCCGGGCGATGTCGGCATAGCGCTCGCTGTCGGTGCTGATCAGCACGCGATCGATGCCGAGGGCGCGGCCGAACGCGACGGCGTAGGCCAGCAGCGGATGGCCGTCGACCGGCAGGATGTTCTTGTCGGGCAGGCCCTTGGAGCCCGAGCGGGCCGGAACGAGTGCATAGACGCGCAAGCTCAGTCCCTCCGATGGCAGCAGCACGCAAGACGATGGGTCGATTTATTCCATGGCCCTACCGGCTTGTCGATGCGCCGCAATCGCCGTCACGGCCCCGCTGCCGGCTGCAGGCAGCGCTTGTCGCGCTCCTTGTCGAACGCGAGCAGCCAGTCGACCAGCGGCTCCCACACCGCCTGGTCGGCGGCGAAGGCCGCACGCTGCGCATCGCTCGCATGGTAGCGCGTGGTCACCACGCAGAACGTGTCGACCGTTGCCACGACCGGCGCCTCAGCGCAGGCCGTCGACGCGATCGCGATAAGGAGTGCTGTGTACTTCCGCATCGGTCTTCTCCCTCGAAAGGCGGGCTGCATCGAGCGTCTCGATCGTCTTCCTCTGGACCTCGACCCTGACGGACGAGGACCCCGCGCTCTCGCCCTTGTGGTAGACGAGCCAGATCGCACCGCCGATCAGGGCGAGGGCCGCGGCGCCGGCGATGATTTTGGCTTCGAGGCTCGCGAGCATCAGGACGGCTCCTCGCACCGGACGTTCATCTTGCCTTCAGGGCCTCCAGCCCGGCTTTCATGACCTCGGAATTGCGGTCGAGCGCGTCGGACATGCGGTTCTGCGCCTCGATCTGCTTGACCGTGATGTCGAGCGTCTGGGCGTGGCACTTCTCGACCGCCGACATATGCGCCTCGGTGCGCTTGTCGAGGGCGCGCCACAGCGCCATCCCGATCGCGCCGAGCGCCATGACGACCGAGCCCACGATGCCGAGCTGCGTCCACGGCGCGATGATCGCCTGGGTCGGATCCATCACCCCTCCTCCCGGTTGCGGTGGACATTCATGGGTGGCAGCCTGCGGGCATGGCCTTCAACATCGTGCCACCCGGCGAATTGAACGAATTCGGTCTTACCCACGGCACTGGTAAAGCCTCGCGCAACCATGACTATCTGCGGCTCTACGAGTTTTTCCTGTCGCCGTTGCGCAACGAGGAGTTCACGCTTTTGGAACTGGGCGTCGGCGGCCCGGCGCGGCCCGGGGCATCGCTGTTTATGTGGCTCGACTACTTTCCGAAGGCAAAAGTTATCGGCGTGGACATCAAGCCTGAAAGTAAGCAAGTCGAACGTGATCGGCTGTCGGTCATCATCGGAGACTTGAACAAGCGGCCGTTTGTCCAACAACTCGCGACGAGCGTTAAGCCTGCGGTGATTGTCGATGATGCCGCCCATGACTGGGCATCGCAGATCGGCGCGTTCGAGGTGCTGTTCTGGTCCCTGGAACCGGGCGGGCTCTACTTCGTGGAGGACATGCAGAACTCGTTCGGCGAGCGGCGAGAAAAGCATGAACAAGAGCAGTACCAGGACGCGGCGGCCTACTTTCTTGCGCTTGCCTTGCTGGCCAATGGTGATCGAACCAAGCATCCGCTGCTCGACGAGCTGCGTCCCTCGGGGACACTGCTTTCCATCGCAACGGAGGTCGATTTTGTCGTGGCCCTTCGGAATGCCTACGTGATCGTGAAACAGTCTGAAACCGACGCGCGGCGCATCCAGCGCGCAGCAAAGGACCGGGACGCCACCGAGGAGAGAGTCAAGAGCGACGCCGACCGCTTGGCGCGGCGGGCCGATCGGTTGGCGCGACGAGAGCGCTAGCATCACGATGCTGCCCTCTGCGCAAGACGACCGCGGAGCTTTGCCAGCGCAGCTGCATCCGTCGTCCACGCGATGGCCTCTAAGTAGTTAATCTTGCCATTGAAGAAGGTGCCGGGCGTGGTTTGGGCGGATGCACCGATGGTCACGTTCACAGAATTGGTTGTCGTATTGAACGCTACTGTGTCGGGCGTGGAGAAGTTGGCGGCATCGTCTTCGCTGTAGACCGTCGTGTTGTCGGCGTTCCAGTAAAATAGGGCGTACCGCACGCCATCCGGTTGATCTGCTGTTCCGTCATTCAGCAGCGTGGAGGCACCTGTGCTGCCGCGAACGCGCAACAGGACATCCGGCACTCCGGTATTGACCCGAAGAGCAGCTGTCCTCTGGGTATTTGCGGGATTGGCACCATAAGCCAGGAAAACGTAAGAACTGCTTACCGAGCGAATCGATGGGTCTGCTTCACCGACGACGCCCAGGATCAAGCCCGCCGTTCCATAGGGCAGCCCAGGCGCCTGTCCCGCGAAGCGAAGCCACTGGTTGCCCGAGAACACCGCGCACTGGCGGCCGTTGCTCATCGTGCCGAGCGTCGGCTTGTTGCCGCCGGTCGCCTGCACGAACGCGGTGCCCTGCACCACGTCGTCGATCTGGCTGATCGCGCCGCCCGACTGGGTGATCAGGTCGTTGCGCTCGAAGTCGACGATCAGCCCGACGCCGGCGCCGCTCGGCGCCTCGCCGACGCTCTGGCTGTAGGGGATGTCGCCGAACAGCAGCTTGAACTGCTTCTGCACGATCTGCCGGGCCAGCACGTCGCCGCCGAACTTCTCGCCGCCGGCCCAGGCGCAGACGCCGAACATCGGCGTCGTGCTGCCGTCGCTGCGGAACCCGGGGACGCCCGAGATGAACTTCCAGGCATCGATCGCCTGCTGCACGCTGGTGCCTGAATTGTTGGGCCCCATCGCGAACTGCACGGCGAGCCGCGTGTAGTCGACCGGCTGGTCGCCGGCCGGGCCCCTGAGCAGCGCCAGCTGGTCCTCGAGCTGGCGCTTCGAGCTGAGCGTCGCCGAGCCGACGATCTGCAGGTAGATGATGTCGAAGCAGAGCTGGTGGACGCGCCACAGCGTGTCGATCGTCAGTCCGCTCTGGATCTGGCGGACGTTGGTCAGCGCGCCGGGGATCATGCCGAGCAGGAACGGCCCACCCCTCGCGCCGGCGCACCAGGCGGCCAGCCGGCCCAGGAATGCCACGGTGTTCTCCGGATCGCGGCCGTCCTTGCACTCGTAGTCGAGCACGATGCGCGGCTGCGGCCGGACCTGCCAGTCGCTGTGCGTGCCCGAGCCGCCGGTCTGGATGACGCCGAGGGTCAGGGTCGCGCCGGCGTAGGCGGTGATGCGGCCGACCATCCAGTTGGCCGGATCGCCGGCCGAGGTCAGCAGCATGCGCTCGCCCGCGATCCACGGCTTGCCGCCCTGGGTGGTCAGCGTCTTCGCCCCGGTGCCGATCGCCAGCGCGGTCGCCGAGCTCGCGCCGGCCGCAGCGTCGCAAAGCTTCCACGGCGGCAGGATCACCGTGTCGATCGGCGCGCAGGCGTAGTACTGCGGCAGCCCGCCTTCCTTGCCGGTGCCGCGGCTCAGGATCAGCTCGGTGAACGTCGCGTCGATCGCGGCCTGGTCGGCGGTCGCGTCGGCGCCGGAGATCGGCGCGGCCATGCCGGCGCCGGTGACGATCGCGGCCACCATGGCGTCGTCGGCGCCGCAGTGGCGGGCGACGATCGCCTCGGTCTCGGCGAAGGCCCGCTGTTCGCTGGAGAACTCGGTGCGGCACTCGTAGCCGCCCGAGGTCTTGACCTGGCCGACCTTGTAGCGCCAGGCGTTGGGCCGGATGCCGAAGCCGTCGTTCTTGCGCGACGCCCAGACCGCGGCGGCGCGGGCGATCGATCCGGCCGATGCGCCGAGCAGCTGCGAGGGGCTGTAGGAGGCGGTGCGCGGCCAGTCGTCGTCGTTGGTCTCGGTTACGCTGTCGTCGACCGAGGCGGACTGCATCATGGTGTCGAAGCCAAGCCCCGCCGTCATCGCCTTCGACATGAAGTTGGGCTGCTCGGAGACCGGGTCGGGATCGTCGCGCTCGTCGATCACGCCGAGGCCGAGGAACAGCACGGTGAACGCCTCGTGCACCGCCTTCATGACCTCGAGGTTGGCGCCGCCGCCGGCCATCACCAGGGCGAGCCGCTGGACCGAGCCGTGGCCCGCCACGCTGTCGCCCAGGGCGTGCAGGCTGCCGGGCGCCGTCGCGGTGGTCGGGCTCAGCCGCTTGATCGAGGCGGTGCCGTTGCCGATGCGGATGTAGTGGGCGCCGTCGTCGGTGCCGTTGCGGCTGGCCCACAGCATGCCCGCCGACTTGGAGACCCTGAGGTTCGGCCGGCTGAGGTTGTTCAGCATGGCGCGCAGCCGGCCGCGGTCGTTGGGATGCAGGCCGATCTTGGCGGCGTCGGCGCCGGCGGTCGACGCGCCAACCACGCAGACCGGCGCGGTCTCGTCGAGCCCGTCGTTGAGCGGCCACAGCACGATCGTGGCGTCGTCCTGCTTGAGGTTGGCGGTGCCGTCGAGCGGGTAGCCGAGATCGAGCAGGCAGTTGAGCGCGGTGTCGCCCTGCCAGCCGGAGCCCGGGAACTGCACGGCGTTGTTCTTCGGCCGCGGCGTGTACGAGGGGCTGCGGAAGTTGACCGCGCTGCCGCGGCCGCCGCGCAGCGAGAGCAGCCAGATGCCGTCGAAAATCGTCCACGGCGTGCCGCCCGGGGTCGCGGTCTTGAGGGTCGCGATGCAGACGTCGAACAGGTCGGCCTGCACCTGGTTGAGCCGCAGCCCGGCGCGATCGACCCATGCCTGCAGGTCACTATCGGCGATGACGGGCGGCGCCCAGCGCTTCCTGGCCTTGAGACCGAACAGGCGGCCCACCGGCTAGTACTCCAGCACCTGGACGTCGGCGCTGCCCGATGCGGTACGGCCGTAGACCGGCCCCTTGTAGCCGCGCAGGTCGGGACTGTCGGCGCCGGGCACCAGCGGAAAGCCGTCGGCGGCGACGAACGGCGTGACATGGCTGATCCGGCACTCGGTGCCGCCGCTCAGCACCTTGAGGACCAGGTTCACCCGGTCGGGATTGGCGGCGACGATCAGGGTGGTGGTCGTCGTGACGTTCTGCAGCGTCGTCTTGCTGAACACCGTCGAGGAGGCGAACTCGACCTCGGTGGGATTGCCGTCCTCGGCGGCGAGCTGGAGGGCTTCCAGCGCCGCGCCGCCGACCGGCAGCGGGTTGTCGCTGCCGACCGGCACCGCCCGGCCGGCGCCGTCGAGGGCGTGCGGCACCACGGCATCGGCGGTGTTGGGAGCCTCGTCGCGTATCGGGTAGTCCATGGTTGGCCTCCTAGGCGTGCGCCACGAAGTGGATGGCGTTGTAGTCCTGCGGGGTGCCGGCGGCGTCGTAGGTGACGATGGTGACCGCGCCGGCGCTCTGTGCCGCGACCACGCAGTCGCCCGAGCTACCGCCGTTGCTCCAGGCGACCGCGCCTATCACCGCGTCGGCGTCGATCGGGCTGGCGAAGTTGAAGGTGAAGTTGCCGGTCGAGTTCTTGACCACGCTGGCGACGTTGAACTGCTTGACCCGCGTCGTGCCGGCCGCCTTGCACATCGCCACCACGTCGGCATTGACGTTGGCGCCGCCGACCGGCTGGCCGTCGGCCTTGCTGTAGACGACGCAGCGCACCACGCCCCCCGCGTAGGCGCGGAGGATCGCGTAGTCGCCGGCGGCGGTGGCGATGCTCGCGCCGCCGGGCAGCACCAGCGAGGCGCCGTGCGTCAGGGTCAGCGCGCCGGTGAAACGCACCGTGCGCTCGGCGCCTTCGGCCAGGGTGACGGCGGTGATCGCGGTGGTGCCGGTGACGTCGACCACGTTGCCGGTGGCCGTCGTGAGGTCGACGGTCGCCGCCGAGGCGATGTCGGCGCCGCGCGCCTCGTTGATCGGCCGACCCGACATCGTGAGCGTGCCGGAGAAGGTCTCGTCGCCGGAATGGCTGTTGGCGCCGCTGAAGGCGGTGTCGCCGGTGATCGTCTTGTTGCCGGCGATCGTCTCGTCGCCGCCGGTGCCGGCCGCGCCCAGCGCCAGGCGGGCCGCCGCCGCGCTCGCCGCGCTGCGCAGGTTGTTCAGGATCCAGGTCGACCAGGCGACGGCGGCCGCATCGAGCACGCCGCAATAGGGCTGACCCTCGGAATCGAACAGCAGCCCCGAATTGGCGCGCTCGGCCGCGGCCGGCAGCGCGTTCAGCGTCTCGCCGTCGGTCGGCGTGATGCGCAGGCTGCGGTTCAGCGTGTCGATGAAGCCCTGCACGACCATGACGATGCGGTCGAGCGCCGTCTCGATCACCGCCGGCCACAGCGCGCCCTGGTTGGCGAGCTGCGTCGGCTGGGTCGCCGCCAGCAGCCGCGCCAGGGTGAGCCGCGCGCCCGGCGCCAGCGGTTCGCCCGACATCGGGTAGGTCACCGAGCCGCCGGCCTCGAGGCCGAAGCCCGACGCGGCGTATTGCGCCGGCGAGAGCGCGACGTCGGTGCCGTCGGCATCGGTCAGGACGACGGCGAGATCGTCCGGCCGGTCGATCCGGAAGGCGAAGGGAAAGTCGGTCGTGCTGCCGTTGCCGAGATAGACGACGCGGCTGGTGATGGTGGAGACGGTCATGAGCGCGATGCAACCCGCTGGAAACGATGCAGCGGTTATAGGCGCAGCCTCGCGCGCTCCCCTATTATGGGCATTGGCTCGCAGGGCTGTCGGGCGATTCGCGGCACTTTCGACCGAGCCAATGCCCCGAATGAGGAGCGGAATCGCCGGCTATCCACAGGCCCGGCGCGGCCCTCCGATATTCACGCACGACGAAGCGCAGTCGCCAGACGGTGCGACCTGCAACGCAACAAAGGGTTGTCGCTGCGCGAAGGTTTTACTCCGGCTCGACTGGTTGTCGGCCTTTCCCACCAGCGTGCCCGATCAGCCTCTCAGGCTTGTTCAAGAACCGGCAAACGGTCACTGTGGCTCGCTTGCCCGGGAGGGGTCGGATGGAAGCTAGCGACGTCAAGGGCGACGGCCTCTTAAGCGGTCAGGTGGCGATCGTGACCGGTGGCGGACGAGGCATCGGTCGTTCCATCGCTCTTGCCTTGGCGACGCAAGGCAGCAGGGTCTGCGTCGCCGCGAGATCGGACGGTGAAGTCTCGGCGGTCGTCGCGGAAATCAAGAACAAGGGCGGCATAGCTATTGGCGCCGCGGTGGACGTGACCGACTGGACTGCTGTCGAGAGCATGGTCGCCAGTACCGAGACGCATCTCGGTCACCCGACGCTGCTGGTGAACAATGCCGGCAGCGTCAGCGGTCTGGGGCGGATCGATTCCGTCGATCCGAGTGCATGGTGGCACGACGTGGAGGTGAGCCTGAAGGGCAGCTTCCTCTGTTCGCGCGCGGTCGTGCCGGGAATGATTGAGCGAGGCGCAGGTCGGATCATCAACGTATCGAGTGAGGTCGGCGCCGTCCCTTCGGCGGATGCCTCTTCCTATTCCTGTGCCAAGGCCGCGTTGTTCCGTCTCACAGACTGCCTGGCGGCAGAAACCGCGGCGCAGGGCGTGAAAGTCTTCACCATCAGTCCGGGGCTCGTCCGCACTGCCCTGACGGAGGAGGTGCTGGCCAGCAGTCCGGGACAGCGGTGGTATGGCAGGATTCCGGCGCCCAAATGGGTCGAGCCAGAGTTGGCGGCGCGGCTGCTCGTGCTTCTGGCGTCGGGAAAAGCGGATGCACTGTCTGGCCGGTTCATAAGTGTCAGAGACGATCTCGATGAATTGGTCCGACGGGCCGAGGAAATCGGACAAAAGGACTTGTTCGCCTTGCGTCTCCGGAGATTCTGAGCCCCGACTAATGCAACCTCGGCGCGTTACCGGCGTTTGCGGGGTGGGGGAGGTCTCGCGCCGAAGATTGGGACTGATGTCCGACCGATGGCTGACATCCGAGAGGCGGCGCGACCGCATCGGCTTCTTCATTGCGCTGGTGGTGATCGTGCTGGCTGGCGAGGTCGCCGTCCTCCACTGGCCACTCTGAGATCCCACAGGGCGGGCCATACTTGGAGGGCCACCACTTAGCGCAGTCCTCCGACGACATCGGCCACGGAATGGCGGCGAGGCGGTGCTGCTCGGTCATTCCGAGAGCCCCGCAAGGGCCAGAGCGTCGAGGAAACGTTCTATCGCCGGGGCAGGCATATCCGCGTTTCGTCGGATCCATGTGAGGCTGATCTCGGGCTGCACCTGCTTGAGTTCAGTCAGGGCCTCCTGGGCTTCGGGTACACGACCGGCAAAAGCGGCCGACGCCGCAAAGACCCGTAAGGCGTTCGGGAAGCCGGGAGCGGCCTGTACGGACTGGCGAGCTGTATCCGCGGCCTCGCCATAGCGGCCTGCAACAAACAGCACGAGGGCATGCATAAGGAGAAAGTTGAAGAGCAGCGGATCTCTCGGGCTCATTCTCAGGGCGCGCTGGGTATGGCCAATCCCCTCTTGCGATTGTCCGATGTAAGCCAATGCAGCTCCTAGCCTCGCGTGCGCCACGGCAAAACTGGCGTTGAGCTCGACGGCCTTCGACAGATCGAGGACCGCGTCCTCGTATTGATGCAGAAAGCACAAGACCCATCCGCGCGCGAAGTACCCCCATGGTTCTGCTGGATCGTGACGAACAGCGGCGTGCGCGAACCGCAGCGCCTTTGCATACTCCGCCGCTTTGTCACTGCTCCAACCGCTGTAGGCGCGTATGCCATGGAGGCGTGCGGCCTCAGCAAGTGCGCGGGCGAACGAAGGATCACGCTGTAACGCCTGACCGACGAGCTTCAGAGCTTCCTCCAGGTTCTCTCTTGTCCAGACCGCCCCTCGTCCGAAGGAGCGCGCAAGGAGAGCCCAGGCATCGAGATCTGTTGTCTGTCGGCTTCGCGACAACCGCTCTTCGGCGATCATGAGTTGAGGCTCGATCGATGCCACAACGCTTTCTGTCATTTCATCCTGGATCGCAAACAAATCGCTCCAATCCCGGTCGTACTTCTCTGCCCACAAATGGCTTCCTGTGGCGGTTTGGATCAGCTGGGCGGTGACCCGCAATCGGTCTCCAAGCTTCCGCACGCTGCCTTCCAGGATGTAGCGCACGCCCAGTTCGCGACCGACCTGCTTGATGTCGACCGCCTTGCCCTTGTAGGTGAAGCTCGAATTGCGGGCGATCACGAACAGCGACTTGAACCGCGATAACGCAGTGATGAGGTCTTCGACGATGCCATCGGCGAAGTAGTCCTGTTCCGGATCACCGCTGAGACTCTGGAACGGCAGCACGGCGATGGACGGCCGGTCCGGGAGAGCTGGCGCCGGACCAGGACCCGGCTCCAGCCCTGGCCCGGCAGGTTCGCGCGCATTTACCGCCGGGTCATCCTGTACCTCGCCGACGAACCGAAAGCCCTTGCGCGGCACCGTGCGGATCAGGCGCTGCACGTCGCCGCTGTCACCGAGCGCCCTGCGGGCGGCATTGATGCGGGTCGTAAGCGTCGATTCCGACACGATCCGGCCGTGCCAGACGGCATTCAGCACATCGTCCTTGCTGACGACGCGGGCGCGGTTCTCGACAAGGTAGAGCAGGAGATCGAAGACTTGCGGCTCGACGGCCACCGGCGCGCCGTCCCGAAGCAACTCGCGCCGGTCAGCATCAAGCACCAGGTTTTCGAAGCAGACGCGCACCCGCCCTCCCTCTCGAGCGGAATCTGATGGGTACCTGAAGCAGAAATCAAGGGCGGCTCAAAGTCTCCGCGCCGGTACGAGCGCACGATGCGTCCATCGACGAACTGCTTTTGCCGGCTGCCAAAACCACGGAGACCTCGCCATGACCCTCCTCACCAATCCGATCATGACGCCAGCCGCCGTTGCGCAACCCGGTGGCGTCCTGAGGGTCGGATGCAGGACAGCGTGCGCCCTGCCACTCGCGTGGCCGGGGCGGTCCTGGTTTCCTGAACCAGATTTCGTGAAGCCGCCGGTGCCGACTTGCCTGGTCGGCCACGCCGGCCGGAACGCCAGCTAGCTCGAGCCGTCCCGGTCCGGCTTGTCGTCGTCGGTCGATGATCCGGATTGCTGTTGGACCTGCCCCTGGACTTGCACGACGGGCGGTCGCCAGGCCGCCTCCGCCGCGCGTTCCAGAGCATCGCCTTGGGCATCGAGCTCCGCCGCGAACCTGAGCGCGAGCTCGCGGTCCTCCGCGCTGGTCAGCCGGAGAGCCAGTTGCCGCGCATGCGCCGCAGCCTCGCGCTTGGCCTTGATCTGTCCGAACTTGTCGATCGTCCGAACCATTTGGTCCGATAACGCACGCGTGGTCCGATTGGTTACTGCGGATCGCGCGGTCGCCACGGACCGAGCGTCTCCTCAAAGGCGGCCATGCGGTCCCAGGTTTCGGCGACCTTGAGCAGCGCTTCGCGGGCGAGTTCGTCTTCCACGCTGGCGGCTTTCCGCCGAGCCTGTTTCGCGCGACGGCGACAGGTCGCGGCCTTGTCGAAGGGTGTCGGCTCGAGCATGCGAAACAAATGGTTGCCGGAAGCGCCGTTGCCAACCAGGGCACCGGCCAGCGGCAGCAAAAAGAAGCCCGCCGACTGACCCGGGGGGATGAGCGCGACGGGCTTCCATCTCATGCGACCCGCCCTTCGCTCGTGGAGAGGCCGCACGAATAGAACGCCGGACCGGGACACGGGGTAATGTCGAGAGCACGAACAGTGCAGTTTCGGGCACTCACAGCCCGCCATTGCGTTGCCGGTGCACGCCTGACGCGCCTATGCTCCCGTTCCGGAAGCGAGGGGGAACATCCGATGCGTCCGCTCGTGTTGGTATTGCTGTGGCTGTTGCCATCGGCGGCGCTCGCAAACGACGAGCTGATCACCATCCAAAGCGCGCACTCCGCACCGGTGACGGTCCAGCGCTTGCAGGAAGCCTTTACCACCGGCGGCTGGACCGTTCTTGCGACAGTTGATCACGCGACTTACGCCGACCAGTACGGCGTCAAGATACCGGCTCGAACAACCATCCTGTTCGCCTGGATGGGCGGCTGGGTGAAGTACCTCATCGAGAGCCCGACCATGGCCCTGGATGGCCCCCGGAAGATACTGGTGTGGGCGGACCATGAAGGTGTTTGGGTGACGCGAAGTACCTTTCAGCACTTCCAGCGAAACGTTGTGCGCCGACACGAGGCCAAGGGCTTTGGGCTTCGCGATCAAGCGCTCGAGAAACAGCTTGAAGGGCTGATCGACCACGCCACACGCTAGCTCGCTACGCGGGTTTGCTTGCACGGATCACGATCTGCCGACAGGGTAAGAACGATCATGTCTACGCAAGTCCCTCCCGACGCGCGCCCCTCCAGGAAGCCGTTTCCGCGGGGGTACTTCCGGGGCGAAGGCGCCAGCCGCATGCCCTTTCGCGAGGATATGCGCGCGCCCAATGCGATTGCCGATTTCATTCTCAAGGGATGGATGCCGCAGGCGCCGTTCATCACCCGGGACATGGACATCGTGGCGTTCGGCTCCTGCTTTGCCACCAACATCGGCCGCTACCTGGCAAGCGCCGGCTTCAATATCGCGACCGAGCGCCAGGGCATCGCCTACGTTCAGCGGCTCTCGGACGGGCTGCCTACCGCTCACCGGCGGTCAACGAGCTCGGCAACCGCAACAAGCTGGGGTGCGCCTCGAACGAGCGAAATTTCGGACGCCATATCTGGGACCGCCGCGATGCGAGAGGCCATTGCGGAGCGACGGCCTGCGTCGTGATCCCCTGGTTCGCGGACCGCTATGCCGCCGGCGCCGACTGGCGCGCGCTCGCCTGGTGGATCCACGATCACCTTCGCTATGACCGCCTCCAGTTCTTCCCGAAGCTGGCCGCCTTCAACATCGGCTGGCACGAGCATCCGGTGCGCAGCGTGCACAGCTACATCAGGCCGGCCGGCTACCTGATCAAGCCGAGCCACGTCGGTCCGTCCGGCAACGCCGCCCGCTACCGCGACTTTCCGCGCCTGCGGCATGGCTTGTAAAATTCGCGACCGCCGATGAGGCCGGACGTGGCAAATGCCACGTTCGAGAAGAAATTGTTGCGGCCCGCAGGCGTTGCCGCGCGCGCGGACGGCCTCTAGTCTCGGTTGAGGCCACGCTACTGTTACGTCCGAGGAGCTCGAAGACATGGCGACCCTGAACGTTCCCGCCGATTTCGCGACGATCCAAGCTGCCGTCGACGCCGCCACCTCCGGCGACAGCATTGTCGTGGCGTCGGGCTACCCCGGCAACGAGTTGGTGGTCGTCCCTGTCGACGGCCTGACCGTCGACGCGCCGGCCGATGTCGCCGGGATCGTGCTGCGGGCAGGTGGCAGCGTGACCGACATCACGCTCGCCGGCACCTCGGCGATCCGCCTCATCGGCAACGCCGGAAACAACACCCTGACCGGCAACGATGGCGACAACGTCATCGGCGACGGCCAGGGCGGCGGCGCCGACACGCTGGACGGCGGCGCCGGCGACGACACGCTGCAGGTCGGCGGCGGCATCGATACAGCCGACGGCGGCGCCGGCAGCAACGATCTCCTGGTGGTCGACTATTCGCTGGCGACGACGGCGGTCGCCACCGCCAACGGCTCGGTATCGGACGGCGCGGGGAGCACCGTCACCTACCAGAACATCGAGCGCCTGCGGGTCTACGGCGGCACCGGCAACGACACCCTGTTCGGCGGCGACGGCGACGACTTCCTCGCCGGCGGTGCGGGCAGCGACACCCTGTTCGGCAACGCCGACGGCGTCGACACGCTGTACGGCGGCGACGGCGACGACACGTTCCAGGTCAACGGCGGATCGGGCTCGGTCAACGGCGGAGACGGCACCGACACGGTGAACAGCAACGATCTCGGCGGCTGGCAGCTGACCCGCGTCGAGCGGCTCGACACCAACGGCGGCGGCTACGTCTATGCCAGCCCCGAGCAGCTGCGCGCGTTCGACGTCATCGACGACAGCGGCGGTGCGCCCGACAGCGCGATCACCTTCCGCCTGACCGGGGCGGGCGGCGAGATCAACCTGCGGACGCGCATCGCCGGCGCGCACGGGGCGATGGTGTTCCCCAACACGGTCACGTCCGCAATCTTCATCACCGGGACGGCCACGGACGACACGCTTTTCGGCTCGTCGTTCGACGACACGCTCGAGGGCCGCGGCGGCAACGACTTCATCAGCAACTCGAGCGGCGGTACCGATACGCTGAGCGGCGGCGCCGGCGACGACACGATCGAGGTGCTCTACGGCGGCGCCGGCACGATCGCGGGCAACGAGGGCACCGACACCGTGCACAGCAACGATCTCGGCACCTTCGCCGTCGGCGGCGTCGAGATCCTCGACACCGGAGGCTTCGGCGAGGTGCGCGCCTCGGTCGCGCAGCTCGGCCAGTTCGGCTCGATCACCGACAGCACCGCGGCGGCCGACAGCCGGATCAACCTGCTGCTGACCGGTGCCGGCGGCACGATCAATCTGGCCTCGCGGGTCGACGGCGCACACTCGATATTCGCCGTCAACGCCGGCCTCACCGGCGCGGTTACGGTGTCCGGCTCGGACAATGACGACTATCTCGTCGCCTCGGACTCCCTCAACACGTTGAACGGCGGCGCCGGCAACGACACGTTCGAGATTCTCTACGGCACCGGCGGCCCGACCGCCGCAGCGAACGGCGGCGCCGGCAGCGATACCGTGCGCTCCAATGCCCTCGGCAGCTTCAGCCTGAAGGGCATGGAGACGCTCGACACCTACGGCTACAACGAGGTGCGTGCCTCGGTGGCGCAGCTCCTTCAGTTCAGCGCGATCACCGACAGCCTGGCGGCCGCCGACAGCCAGATCGCGTTCATCCTGGGCGACGCCGGCGGCACGCTGAACCTCGGGCCGCGGGTGCAGGGCGCGCACGCGGCCCGTGTCGTCGATGGCGGACTCACCTCGGCGACGACGGTGATCGGCACGGCAAACGGCGACCACCTCGTCGCCTCCGCCATGCTGAACGACCTGCGCGGCGCCGGCGGCGACGACACGCTGGAGGTGCTGTACGGCGGGACCGGCAGCGTGACGGGCGGCGACGGCAGCGACACCGTGCTGTCCAACGATCTCGGCAGCTTCAGCCTGTCCGGCGTCGAGACGCTCGACACCGACGGCTTCGCCTACGTCTATGCCACGGCGGCGCAGCTGCGCGCGTTCGCCACCATCACCGACAGCCTGGCGGCACCTGACGCGCAGATCTCGGTGTTCCTGCAGGACGGTGCCGGCGGCATCGACTTTTCCAGCCGGGTGGCGGGGGCGCAGTCCATCCACCTGTTCACCGGCGGCGCGGCCACGGTGACCGGATCGAACAACGACGACATCCTCGAAGGCTCGGGTACCGCCGTCGACCTGTCGGGCGCCGATGGCGACGATCGGCTGATGGGAAGCACCGGCGCCGACCGGCTGGCGGGCGGCGCCGGCGACGACACATTCGTCGTCGACAATCCGGGCGATATCGTTGTCGAGACCTTCGGCGCCGGCACCGACACGGTGGAGACCACCCTGCTCGCCTACCAGCTCGGACGCAACGTCGAGAACTTGCTGTTCACCGGCAGCGGCGACTTCGCCGGCACCGGCAACAAGCTCGACAATGCGATCACCGGCGGGACCGGCGGCGACACGCTGGACGGCGGTGCGGGCGACGACACGCTGGCCGGCGGCGGCGGGCTCGACACGCTCGAGGGCGGTATCGGCAGCGACGACTTCGTGTTCGAGCAGGCGCTGGTGGCGGGCAACGTCGCGACGGTGCTGGATTTCGCGCCCGGCAGCGACACGATCGCGCTCTCGGTCGCGATCTTTACCCAGGCCGGTGCGGCCGGATCGCTCGATCCCAATGCGTTCTTCAGCGGCAGCGCCGCGGCCGAAGCCGACGACCGCATCGGCTACGACGCGGCGACCGGCAACCTCGCCTACGACGCCGACGGCGCCGGCGGCAACGCGGCGGTCGTCTTCGCCGTGCTGCAGCCCGGCCTCGCCGTCACCGCCGCCGACATCCGGCTGTTCTGACCGTCGCCGGCGGGAGCCGGAGTCGTCGAAGGAAGATCCGGACGCCCGAACAAGCCGTCCGGCGGCCGGATCATTGCCCGAGCGCGGGCAGCGTGGCCATGTGTCACGAGGCCGGCGTACCGCGCCGTCCGATGGAGACGCAGCCATGAAACCCGATACCGAGGGGTTGCCTCACGAAGGCAACACCGACTCACAAAGACGTTGCGAAATCGCCCTTGGGGACCTGCTGACATACCGCGGCAATCCCTCCCGCGACGTCGATCGGGTGCTTGCCGACGATCCGGGCTTCATCTTCGGTCACTGTCTTCGGGCCGCCCTGATCGTGCGCGCCGACGATGGCGGGGGCCGGCCAAGGATGAGGGAAAGCATCGCCGCCATCGAAGCGTCGCACCCCGACCGGGCCGACCCGGCGCGGCGCCACGCGGCCGCGGCACGCGCCTGGCTCGATCGCGACCAGGCTCTCGCGCTCAGGCGCTACGGTGAGATCCTCGACGACTCTCCGCGCGACGTTCTCGCCCTGCTGGCCGCGCACGCGCTCGACTTCCGGCTCAGCCAGCGCCACGTGATGCGCGATCGCACCGCGCGGATCTTGCCGGTATGGCGCGCCGCGATGCCCGGCTACGCCAGCGTTCTGGCCATGCATGCCTTCAGCCTCGAGGAGAACCAGCAGTATGCCCAGGCCGAGCGGATGGCGCGGCGCGCCCTGGCGATCGACCCGCGGCATGCCGGAGCCATTCATGTCATGACGCACGTCATGGAGATGCAGGGGCGCGCCCACGAGGGGCTGGACTTCCTCGCGGCGACCGAGCCGGCCTGGACCGGCGCCGCCAATGAGATCCATCTCGTCTGGCATCGCGCCCTGCTCCACCTCGACACCAGCGATCCGGCAGCGGCCCTCGCCCTCTACGACACGCGAATTGCCCGCTCGCACGGCCGGTCGGACCTCGCCGATGCGTCGGCCCTGTTGTGGCGCCTGGAACTGCGCACCGTCCGGCTCGGAACGCGCTGGCAGGTCCTCGCCGACCACTGGGAGACGCAACCGCTGGCCGAGCTGCGGCCCTTCCATATCGCGCATGCGATGATGGCCTTCGCGGCGGCTGGGCGCGCGGCTGCCGCGCAGCGGGTCCTCGATACCGTGCAGGAGATGACCGGCGCCCTCGCCGGGTACCGGGCGGAGGCTCTCCTGGCGCCGCTGTGCCATGCGCTGCTCGCCTTTGCCGGAGGCGACTACGCCGAGTGCGTCGACCGGCTCCGCCGCGTTCGCCACATCGCGAATCGATGCGGTGGAAGCCTGGCGCAGTGCGACTTGATCTACCTGACGCTCGTCGAGGCGGCATTGCGCGCGAGCAAGACCCGGCTTGCAGCGCTTCGCCGGGCATTCCCGCTGCGGACGAACCGGCGCGCGGCGTAGGGGATCACCAATCTGTCCACAAGCCGCGGTGGACCGTTCGCCGTGCATGCATGCATTCGGGGCAATGGACCTCTTCCCGGCGCGGCAATTGCCGGCTTTTTGCGCCGGCTATTGCCCGGAATAGGTGCCGGCAGAGCGCGCGCCTATTGTCCGCGCCCATGGGCATCTTCTCACCTCCTTCCCTCCCCTACGCGCCGCCGATGATGCCGGCGCCCCCTCCGCCGCCACCGACGCCGGTCGACAAGGCCGCCGAGGAGGCAGCAGCGCGCACCCGCGCCGAGCTCGCGGCGGCGGGCGGCTTCGGCGGCACGCTGCTGACCGGCGGCCAGGGCGTGACGGCGCCCGCTTCGGTCCGCGCCAAGACGCTGCTCGGCCAATAGCGGTCGCGGGCAATGGCGATCAACCCAACCGCGGACGATCTCCGCGATCCCTGGCTGCGCAGCTACTTCACCAGCCGGCTGGGCGCGCTCGACCGCGAGCGCGCGCGCTGGCTGCCGGCGTGGCGCGAGCTCGCCCGCAACTTCGCGCCGCGCCGCGGCCGCCTGCTCGAGGGCGCGCCCGACGCCGCGCGCGGCCAGCGCGAGGACCACGGCATCATCGACAACACGCCGCTGATCGCCGCCCGGGTGATGGCGAGCGGCATGATGGCGGGCCTGAGCTCGCCGGCGCGGCCGTGGTTCCGGCTGCGGCTCGCCGCCGGGCGCGCCGACGAGGATCCTTCGGTGCGGGCCTGGCTCGACGAGGTGCAGCAGCGGCTGCTCCGCGTGTTCGCCCGCTCCAACCTCTACAACTGCCTGCACACGCTCTATGGCGAGCTCGGCGTCTTCGGCACCGCGGCGCTGTGGGTCGACGAGGACGAGGAGGACGTGGTGCGCGGCTATGCGCTCAGCGCCGGTGAATACTGGCTCGCCTCGTCCGACCGTCTGGCGATCGACACGCTCTACCGCTCGATGTGGTGGACGGCGCGGCAGATCGTCGACGCGTTCGGCCTCGACCGGGTGAGCGCCGCCATCCGCGCCGCCTGGGAGCAGGGGCAGCTCGACCGCGAGTTCGAGATCGTCCACGCCATCGAGCCCAATCCCAACGCCGGCGCACCCGCCCACATCGGACGCAACGGGGCCGGTCCTCGGCCGGCCTGGCACGGCCGGCTGTCGGCCGGCCTGCCGTGGCGCTCGGTATGGTTCGAGCGCAGCGCGGCGGGCGGCGGGCCGGCCGGCGACAACACGCTGCTGCGGGTCGCGGGCTACCAGGAATTCCCCTGCATGGCGCCGCGCTGGGAGGTCGTCGGCAGCGACAGCTGGGGCAGCGGGCCGGGCTGGCTGGCGCTCGGCGACAGCCAGCAGCTGCAGGCCCAGCAGGAGCGCAAGCTCGAGGGCATCGACAAGCAGGTGCGGCCGCCGATGGTCGCGCCGCCGTCGCTCAACGAGCCGGCGAGCCTGCTGCCGGGCCGCGTCACCTACATCGCCGATCCGAGCGGCCAGAGCCTGAGGCCGGCGATGGAGGTGCGGCTCGACCTGAATGCGCTCAGCGCCGACATCGTCCAGGTGCAGGGCCGGATCCGCGAGGCGTTCTACGCCAACCTGTTCCTGATGATGGCCCAGTCCGACCGGCGCGAGATCACCGCGCGCGAGATCGACGAGCGGCGCGAGGAGAAGATGCTGATGCTGGGGCCGGTGCTCGAGCGACTACACGACGAGCTGCTCGACCCGCTGGTCGCCCGGGTGTTCCGCATCATGGCGCGCAACGGCCTGATCCCGACGCCGCCGCCGGGCCTCAGCCTGGCCGGGCTGCAGGTCGAGTTCATCTCGATCCTCGCCCAGGCGCAGAAATCGATCGCGACGGCCGGCATCGAGCGGCTGTGGCAGTTCGGCGGACAGATCGGCGCGCTGCGCCCCGAGGCGATCGACCGGCTCGACGCCGACGGCACGATGGACGCCTATGCCGACATGCTGGGCACGCCGGCCGGCGTGCTGGTGCCGCGCGCGACCGCCGACTCCGCGCGGCAGGACCGCGCCGCGGCGCAGGCGGGACAGGCGGCGCTGTCGGGACTGGAGCAGGCCGCACGGGTGGCGAAGACGGCGAGCGGGATCGACGTCGGCGGCGGCCAGAATGCGGTGAGCGCGATGCTCGGGCGGGAATGAGGGCTCCTGCCGCAACGCCCCCCTCCGGGGTGCGTTGCTGTCCCGGATCATCATGTCAACCGACACCCTCCTGGTGCTGCTCCTGTTGCTCGGCCTGATCTCGGTCTGGCGGATCGCCGGCGTGGCCGGCCAGGGAAGGCGACTGACCGGATCGGTTGTCCTGATGGCGGTTGCCCTTGGGACGTCTTCCGCCTCTGCACAGAGCCTATCGCCGGAAGAACTGGACGGTGCGTATTGCTTCGGTGTGGCCGTCGGGCGGCTTCAATCGACGGTGCACCTGGGGATGGCGAAGTGCGAAGGCTCCGCCGAACGGGAGAAGTGCCTGGCCGACTACAAGGATCAGAACGGCTATCGCGCGTTCGAGGAGGACCAAAATCGGCGCAAGGACTACCTGAGCTCTCGTGGTCTGATCCTCGATGGCAAGTGGCAAGGCGATCGCGGCACTGTTGCGAGAACGTCCTTCCGCCGGGCAATCCAGGAGGTAAGTGCGTGCATGGGGGTGCCGACAAGAGCCGATCGGCGCCGGGGTGGCACCCCTCCTGACAAGAGTTGCGATCGCGTCAAGCATTGCGAGGCGAACCGGCCGTAGGCCGGGCGTTCTTCCGCTCGCACCGTTTCGGCATTCGGCAAGAAACCCGAGTCCCTCGAGCCGCTCGGTACTGCGGCTCGGTCCGCTTGCGCACAGACGCCAAGGGCGTGCGATCGGGAACAGACGAAGCGCAGCCCGCCCGTCACACTGACCCGCAGGCGTCGAAGCTGCACTCGGCGCACGGGGACTCGAATGACGCCTTGCAAGGTTCTTCTGGTCGCCCCGGCATTTCCAACCCACACCTTCTGGCGGCTCGGAGCAACCTGTGCCGTCGTCGGCGCCCGCCACACCCAGCCGCCGCTCGGGCTGATGACGGTTGCCGCGCTGCTGCCGTCGGGCTGGACCTGCCGGCTGATCGATCGAAACGTCGGCACGCTGACGGCGGCCGATCTCGACTGGGCCGACCTGGTGGCGACCGGCGGCATGAACGTCCAGCGCTCCGACTGCCTCGCCGTCATCGCGCTGGCCCATCGCCAGGGCAAGCCGGTGGTTGTCGGCGGACCCGATATCACCTCGGAGCCCGAGGTCTACCACGCAGCCGACTTCGCGGTGCGGGGCGAGGCCGAAGGCGTGATCGCCGACTTCGTCGCCGCCTGGAACGCGGGCCGGCGGTGCGGCAGCTTCGTCGCCCCGACGTCGTCGGTCGACATCACCCGCTCGCCGGTGCCGCGCTTCGACCTGGCGCGCCGCGGCGCCTATCTCCATTACGGCGTGCAGTATTCCCGCGGCTGCCCCTTCACCTGCGAGTTCTGCGACATCATCGAGCTCTACGGCCGGGTGCCGCGCGTCAAGACGGTCAAGCAGCTGCTCGACGAGCTCGAGGTTCTGTACCGATCGGGAGTCCGCGGTCACCTCGATTTCGTCGACGACAATTTCATCGGCAACAAGAAGGCGGTGAAGGACCTGCTGCCGGCCCTGGTCGCATGGCAGCGCGCCCGCGGCTATCCGTTCTGGTTCTCGACCGAGGCGTCGCTCAACCTGGCCGACGATGGCGGCCTGCTCGCGCTGATGCAGCAGGCCAACTTCGCCGCGATCTTCGTCGGCATCGAATCGCCCGATGCGGCCACGCTCGCAGCGACCCGCAAGAAGCAGAACACGCGGCGCCGGATCGCCGACAGCGTGCGCCGCATCCAGCAAGCCGGCCTGCTGGTGCTGGGAGGCTTCATCGTCGGCTTCGACACCGAGACGGGCGACGTGGCGTCGGCAATGATCGACTGCATCGCCGAGGCCGCGATCCCGGTCTGCATGGCCGGCCTGCTGGTCGCCGCGCCCAACACCCAGCTCCACCGGCGTCTTCAGCGCGAAGGCCGGCTGTTCTCGGTGGATTGGGACTGGGACATCGACCATTGCACCAGGGGGCTGAACTTCGAGACGCTGCGGCCGCGCCGCGACGTGCTGGCCGACTACCGGCGCATTCTCGAGGCGATCTACAGCCCGACCGCCTACTTCGCGCGCGTCCGGGACGCGGTCGCGCGGTCGACGTGCTGGCCGACGCATGGCGAAGCCCCGGAGACATCGCAACGCTGGCGCCTGCTCGGCGTGCCGGACCGCGACTGGCGCAGGCTGTCGCGCCTGCTGATGGGCGCCCTGCGCGCGGGCCCCGCGACATTCCTCGAGGTCATTCGGCTGTTGATCTGGGCGGCTCGAACCAATCCCGGCCGCCTGCATCTCTGCGCCGTCCTGGCGTCGTTCTACCTTCACCTCGGCCCGTTCGCGCGCGCCGCCGCGGCGGCGGTGGCGGGCGAGATCGCGGCCATCGATCGAGGGGACTGGCGATCACCACCGCTGGCGACGGCCATGGGCGCCGAGTCGGCACCCGTGATCCGGCAGCGTGCCGCCGGCCTGACCGCGCGCCCACGCGACGTCGCCACGCCAGGGCCGTGACTGCGGCTGTCTAACCGGATCCGCACGCGCCCTCGGCGGCCAGCGCCCGTTCAAGCTGGTTGGCCTCAGCCTCCGTCTCCTCGGCGAACCGCAAGGCCCGGTCGCGATCCTCGTCGGACCACAGATAGTCGGCCAGGCGCCTGGCCTGCGCCGCCGCCTCGCGCTTCGCCGTGATCTCGGCCAACCTCAGCCGCCGCAGCTCGTTGTCGGCCGTCATCCGATGCTTCCCTTCCGATGCCGGTGAAAGACAACGGAGGAAAGCGCCAAACCGGTTCGCATCCTCCGGGGCCTGCCTCGAAGCGGCCAGCGTCAGACGCGAGCGGGCGACACTCTGCCGGCTCCGCTCCATGAGACTGTCCATCGGTTGCCCCCACGCGGCGCCACGATGCCGCGCGGATCGGCGGCATCGCAAGTTTATGTCATATACCGTACATAACAATGACTCCCCCATCGGGCGTCACCGTTCCGGGTGCACGACATCGGCGTCCGCCTTGCTGATGAGCAGGGCCAGCAGGTTCTCGGCTCCGATCGCCTCGGCAAGGGTGCGGAAGCCGACATAGGGGAACAGGATCAGCAGCATGATGAGGAGGGTCGCGCCGACTTGGTAGGTGGAGCCCCCACCCAGCCCCAGCAGGGCTTCCGACACCGGGCGCCCGTGGACGGCCGCAAGCACCGCTTCCTCGATCAACGTCAGCGCCACAAGCAGCACGAGCAGCAACATGGACTTGCGCAGCATCGACTGGATCAGGGGCTCTCCCCGGCGCCGCGCCGCAATCGGCAGGAAATTGCCGATCATGAGGAATTTGGCCGAGACCACGGCCTTTATCGCGGCAAAGCCCAGCGGCAGGAAGGCAACGCCCGCGGAACGCAGGATGGCGGACTTGTAGACCAGCAGCGCGCCGAAGCAGATCCACAGGTATATCGAGAGGACGATGAACTCGCGCAGCTCGATGACCGCCCGTTCGCGCAGGGACGAGGCCTTCATCAGGTTCACGCGGCCTTTTTCACCGCCGGCGGCTTCCACGTACCGTCGATGATCGACGGCGGCGTCTCCTCCGGCCAGTACAAGCGCATCATCAGGACGAACTTCCCGGCCGGCGCCGGAAGCCAGTTCGACTCCTTGTCGGCGCCGGGCGACTGGTTCTGGATGTAGAGGTCGACCGAACCGTCGGCGTTCGCCTTGAGGTTCTGCCGGGCGCTGATCGAGTAGCGATTGATCGGATTGGCGACGAAGAAGTAGTTGGCGTCATACATCGTGATCGACCAGAAGCCCTGCGCCGGCGGCAGATGGCCCTTGGGGAAATGCATGACGTACTTGTTCGCCCCGTCGTAGGCGTCGCCGCGCTCATCCTTGAGCGAGGTCGGGTAGACGGCGTCCTGAACACGGTTGGCGCCGAGGCCGATCGCGGTCACCAGGGCGCGATTGAGGTAGTCGGTGCCGTAGATGCCGGTCACCGTGTCGAACAGCCAGCCGTTGATGGTCTGCACCGACTTGCCGACCTTGAGCTGGAGCATGATGCGATCGAAGGCGGCGCCGGGGATGCGCTTGACGAAGTCGGCCTTGAGCTTGCTGGCGTCGAAATCGCGGCCCGGCACCAGGCCGATCGCCGCGAAGCGGGCCACCGCCTCGGCATCGGCCGCGCCCGGCGGATTGGTCTTCATCAGCTGCGCCAGCAGGGTGAAGTATTCGACCGCATCCATCCGGTTCACCTGGTCGCGGACCGCGGTCTTCATGTCGATGGCGGGATCGACCTTGCCGGGCGGCGGCGTGTAGTCCTTGCCCCACGAGCTGAGCGGCACCAGCCGGCACTGGTCCTGCAGCGCGTGCACGGCCGCGTAGTCCTCCGGCGTCCCGGTGCAATAGATGCGGCCGAGCAGCCAGACCAGGCTGGTCGGCGATTTGTACTGCTTCATGCCGGGCGGCAGCGTGCCGCTCCAGTTCGGCCCGGTGATGGCGTAGGTCTGCGCGCCCGTTCCGGTGGTGCGCTTGCCCGGCACCTGGAACACGGTGGTCCAGCCGTCGAGCATCGGGAACAGCGCGTAGCGGTCCTTCATGTCGGGCAGGCTGAGCACCCACGGCTCCTGGCCGACATCGAAGAACGCCGTGGTGTAGAGGGTGTCGGCGTTGGGCGCGGTGACGTCGCGGAAGCTGGCGTTGGGGTATTGGCGCAGCTTGATGATCTGGCCCATCGGCCCGCGCGTGCCCTCGACCTTCGCGACATTGGTGATGATGCGCCGCGTCATCTCCATGGTCACCAGCGGGTAGCCGAAAACGTAGGCATCGGTGGCCAGCCAGAAATCGTCGAGACCCTCGATCGCACCGGCCAGCACGCCGCCGTCCTGGGCGCGCGATGCCGAGAAACCTGCGGCGGACAGGATGCCGGCCAGGCTGGCCGTCAGGACGGAACGGCGGTTGATCGACATGGTGGCAACTCCTTTGTCATCGATGATCAGAATCGATAGCTCACGCCGACAATCGGTCCGTAGAGCGTTTCGTTGATGCCCACGGCATCAGGTCCGGCGCTCGAGGCGTAGTTGACGCTGAGCGCGCGATAGCCGAGCAGCGCCGCCAGATGCTGGCCGCCGTCGAGCGTCCAAGCATAGCTGTAGACGACGACGGCCTGCGACGAAAACTGGCTGCCGAGGCCGAACCCGCCGACGTCGCCGCGCGCGACGATCTCCTGGCGCGGCGCGAGCTGGTGGCGCAGGCGCACGCCGACCACCGGATCGACCCACTGGATCGCATCGGCGCGGGCGGTGGCGATGCCGAACGATCGGTCGAACCGCTGCAGGCGCGCGAAATCGACGTTCGCCGTGGCATCGAAGCTGGCGTGGATCGAGTTGTTCCAGTAACGGAACGCCATCACCCCGTCGATCGCCGTCGACGAGCCCGCGGCGTGCGGCCAGCGAAACAGCTCGTAGACGCCGCCGACCTCGACGACGAACAGCTGATAGGTCAGCGCGGCGCTGGACGATGTCGTGATGCTGAGGCCGGCGATCGGATTGCGGTAGCCGGCATTGCCGGCGCCGAAGCCGAGGCTGGTATAGACGAAGTCGAGGTAGAGACCGGCCCTGCCCTTGTCGGCCTCGAGGTAGCCCATCAGTCCGCCCAGCGACTGGCTCTTCTGGATGAGATCGATGAAGCTTGCATTGGTGTCGAGCGTCTGGCCGCGGGCGGTGACGTCGCCGCTGACGCTGATCAGCCATCCGTAGGAGGCGGCGTTGAAGCGCCAGGGTTCGGGATCGGCCGGCGCGGACGGGGACTGGACACCGGTCTGCGCCGCGACGGGCGGCACGCTGCCCAGCGTTCCGCAGGCGACCGCCGCGATCCCGACAAGAGAGGCAGCACGACGAGACAACGAGCGGCCGTCCGTCATGATCCCCCAATCTCCCGGTGAAGCCGCGCGCAACCTAGGCGTCGCGAATGGCATGTGCATGACAATTCGCGACAAAGTTTGCAGTTCGCGACAATCGACGCGAACCCGCCTTTCGCGCCGCGCCCGTCCTGGTCTAGGACTGCCGCCATGGAGGCCGATCTCACAGGCATGGCCCGTGTCGCAGACGGCATGCTGCGCAGCGCCCCTCTGGGGCACGTGCCGGCGCTGCTGAAGGCGATGGGAGCAAATGCCACGCCATTGTTGCGCGCCGCCGGCCTGCCGCGCGATGCCTTGGCGCGCCCCGAGAACGTCATTCCCGTCGACAAGGCCGCGCGCTTCCTGGCGGCCTGCGCGGCGCGGACGGGACGGCGCCATTTCGGTTTGCTGGCGGGGCAGCGGACGACGCTCGAGCAGTACGGCCTGGTCGGCCTGCGCATGCTGCACGCCCCGTCGGTCGGCGCAGCGTGGCGCGGCCTGGTGCTCACGCTGCATCTCAACGGACGGGCGATGCTGCCGGCGCTCAGCGTCCGCGACCGCATGGCGATGCTGTCCTTCTCCTTCGACAGCGAAGCGGTCGAGGGATCCCATCACGCCGCCGATTTCACGCTGGCCTCCGCCTGCAGCGCGATGCGCATCCTGTGCGGCACGAAATGGGCGCCGGCCGAGGCGCAGATCGGCCATCGCGCTGCCGTCGACAGCCGGCCCTACCGGCAGTTCTTCAGGGCGCCGGTGCGCTTCGGCGCGAACCGGACCGCCCTGCTGTTTCCCACGACCTGGCTGGATCGTCCCGTCGTCGGGGCCGATCCCGCCACGCGGCGGGCGATCGAGCAGATGGTCATCGAGATGCTGCGACGGCAGGACCTCGAGCTGACGGCGAAGGTGCGGCGCGCGCTGTTCGCCCAGATCACCCAGGACGACGTGTCGATCGAGGGCGTGGCGCGGCTGCTCGGCCTGCACAAGCGCACGCTCAACCGGCGGCTGGCCGAACGCAGCACCAGCTTCGCGCACCTGCTGGGCGAGGTGCGCTTCCAGCTCGCCCGCCAGCTGCTGGCGGAGACCGACCTGCCCTTCACCGACATCGCCGCGACGCTGAGCTACACCGACGCCAGCACGTTCAGCCGCGCCTTCCGCTCGTGGGCCCGGCTGACCCCCTCGGCCTGGCGACAGGTGCACACGATTTGAGACCCGGTGCTTCCTGCATGGCGGACGCCAATGAAAAGGGCCGCCGATGGGGCGGCGGCCCTTTGGCGCCCAGGGTAGAAGTGGAAGGGTGGTCTGGGAAAGACCGTTTCAAGAGGCGCACCAGACCGATAGCACGCACGCGCGCATCCTGCAGTGACGCGCATCACATCGGGAATGCGCCGCCACTAAGCATTGGTGGGAACGAAAAGAGTCCGGCACAACCGCTGGAAGCGTTGTTACAATCGATACAACAGAGGTTTCCGGATCGCCCCATGCTCCCCGCTCGCACCCGTCTCCGAGCGATCCTGGTGATCGGCTTGCTGACTTGTGGCCTGCAGGCCGCCCATGCGGCGCCGGACGAGGAGCTCCTGGGAAGAGATCTCGGCTATCCCGTCGGCACGCGTTCGACGTGGTTCAGCGACGAGCGCGTCCGGGTCGGCTCTTTCAGCCAACTCGACAGCATTCTGCCAGCCCGCCGGCTGCGGCGCGCCGAAAGCCCGCGGCCGCTGCCGGTTGCCCCGGCCGCGCCCGAATACTTCTACAGCGGTCGCACCCTCGACGAGTTCCTGGCACGGCGGCGTATCACCGGACTGATGGTGATCAAAGACGGCGTCGTGCAGCTCGAGCGCTACCAGTACGGCCGCACGCCGGAACACCGACTGCTGTCGAACTCGATGGCCAAGTCGATCACCTCGATCGCCATCGGCGTTGCCCTGCAGGAGGGGCGCATCCGCTCGCTCGACGACCATGCCGCCGTCTACGTCCCCGAGCTGGCTGGCTCGGCCTACGGCGAGACGCCGGTCCGGGCGTTGCTGCGCATGAGCTCCGGCGTGCCGTTCAGCGAGCGCTACGACGGCACCGACGAGCTTTCGACTTATGTCGAACGGCATCTGCGCATCGGCACCATCGCGGCGCTGCGGTCCTTCTCGGAACGCCCCATACCGGCCGGCGAGCGCTTCCAGTACGCCTCCGTCGAGACCATCGTGCTCGGCCTGGTCGTCCGGGGCGCGACCGGCCAGAGCCTTTCGGACTACGTCGCCGATCGGCTGTGGCAGCCCATGGGTGCCGGCGCGGATGCGACGTGGATCGTCGATCCCGGCGGCATGGAGTACGCGTGGGGCAACTTCAACGCGTCTTTGCGCGACTGGGGACGGCTGGCGATGCTGCTGGCCGACGACGGTGCGCGCGAAGGCCGGCAGATCATCCCGCGCGACTACCTGATCGAGGCGACGGACCACCATCGCCATCCGGCGGCCTTCGCGCCGCGCGCCGCGACGCCGTACTTTGGCTACGGCTACCAGTTCTGGAGCTTTCCCGGCAACACCCGGCGCTTTGCCCTGCTCGGCGTCTTCGGGCAGTCGATCTTCGTCGACCCGGGCCTTCGACTGGCCCTGGTCATCACCGCCGTGCAGCGCGATCCAACCAGCACCAGCGACGGCTTCGGCGCCGAGCGCGATTCGCTGTGGCGCGCGCTCGTCGGGCGCTACGGGACCTGGTGATGCCGGCGGGACGTCAACGCCAGGCTGCCTGCGCGCGAAAGACATCGAAGACGTGACCCCCGTCACAGCGCGCGCGGCGCAGGCCTGCTAGACAGCGAGAGCGCCCCCCGCCGTCATTCCTCGCAACCTTGGCCGCGTCGGGCGCAAAAAGGGCCGCCACCCCTACACCCCGGCGGCCCTTTTTCATTGGCACCCCCGCCAGTCCGCGGCACCCCGCCAGTCCGGGTGCGCTTTTCGTATCAAACATTTCGGGTCAGGGGGGAGATTGTCCCCCATTCGAATGACGGCCGAGTCCGTTGAAATGCGGGGGAACCCGAAAACAACTGACGGGACGCAGGGCCTTGGGGCGGCCCCCGCAGTTACATTCGTTGCATTCGCGGCCACGACGGCGGCCACCGACGGGGGTAGGTTGCCGGCGCTCACCAGTTTTTACGCACCGAGCATTTTTTTGGAGATATTCCCCATGCTTTCCATCTTCCGTCGTCTGATGAAGTCCGAGAAGGGCGCCACCGCCATCGAGTACACGCTGATCGCTTCGCTGATCGCCGTCGCCGCCATCGTCGCGATGACCAACGTCGGCACCAAGGTCAACGGCGTGCTGAGCAACGTCGCGAGCAGCATGAACTAGGCATCGATCGGGAGGTCCCGGGCGGTCCGGCAACGGGCCGCCCGATCTTCCCGGCGGGCCATCCGTCCTACTTGGCGTTCCTCTTCGTCGTGCCGCCGCCATGTCCTGGCGGCTTTTTCGTTTCCGGCGACGGCTCGAGCCCCTCCTCCGATCGCCGCTTGGGCAGCAGATCGTGCAGGATCTGCAGCACGGCTGCCGGGGTCACCGGTTTCTCGAGAAAGGGGGCCCGCGCCAGTTGCGGGGGAATCGAGCGGCGCGAGTAACCGGTCAGAATCGCATAGGGAATGCCGCGGCGCTCGAGGTAGCGGGCGGCCTCGATCGAGGTGCCATCCAGCAGCGATACATCGAGGATGGCGGCATCCGGTGCCTCCCGGCCGGCAAGCTCGATGGCGCTGCGGCCGCGCCCGACCGGCCCGAGGGGAATGCCCCCGGCGCGCTCGACGCCCAGGCGCAGCAGCTCGCCTGTGACGAAGTCGTCTTCGACGATCAGGATCCGCCTTCCGGCCAGGGTCTTTGCCAATGGCGGCCTCCGCCGCGTGCTTCTTGCGTAAAGTAGCTGCAAAGCGTTTTGCGCCCCAGCCGAGACAAGCGGGCTACGGCCTCTTCCGGAAACCGAAAGAGTCGTCACCCAAAGCTGTCATATAGTCGAGTTACACTGACCCGTCGCGCTGTGGTGGGGTTGGGCGGCACCGCCGCTCAAGCGGAGTGTGTGATGGGACCGGATCCCGACGTTTTTGGCCCCCTTGCCGAGGGCAGGCCGGAGACAGGCCGTTCGCCGGTGGACGAACTCGCTCTCAGGCTCGCGAAGACCCTGCAGGGCGGATTCACCAAGCAGACCGCCGGCACGCCGCGAAGATGGCGCGACGTTCCTCCGGACGAACGGAAGATCTGGCTGCTTCTTGCGCGGACGGCAATGCAGATCGTGATGAGCGACCTCGCGGCTCCCGCCCCCGGCCCTGCTTCGCCGGCCGCCGGACAGAAAGAAAACCCGTCGCGATAGGCAGGCCCCCTTCAGGGCAGATCTTCCAGCACGCGCGACAGAGCGGCTAGCTTCTCCATGACTTGCTGGGGCGAGAACCTGGTTCGGAACAGGCCGTGCATCACCCTGTCGCGCTCGCGCAGCACCCGCATCAGGTTCATGGCGAACAGGACGTCGGTAACCGTCGTTCGATGCCCGGACGCAGCGAGCGTTTCGACGTAGCAATCCGCCAGCACCCTCTGATCGCCCGGAGGCGCGGCGGCAAACCAGCGCAAGTCGCATCCGGGTGCCGCGACGGCGAGCTTCTCCCAGTCGAGCAGGAACAGGCTCGCCGTCTGCCTGTCGAGCAGCAGGTTCGGGCTCCCGATGTCCTGGTGCACCAGCACCTGATTGCCGATCCGTCCCAGGCGCTCCAGCGCGGCTTCCTCCAGCCGCGCAAATCGATCCAGCTCGGTCAGTCGTCCGGCGACCGCACCGTCGCGTTGCTGAAGAACCGCGCGCATCCGCGGCGCCTCGGGCTCGGCGCGGCGGGTGGCGACCGGCAGATCGGGGATTTCTCTTGCCGCCTGGTCGACATGTCCATTGAGAACGGCGATGGCGCGCGCCATGTCCATCAGGCCGCCAAGCTTGAACTCCGCGAGGCTGGGCCGGCCTCCCGTGGCGAAGACCCACAGCGCGGTCGCGCCTTCGGCGGCCTGGCCGCTGCCGACGAACGCCGGCATCGAAAAAACCGGAAGACGCAGCCGCGACACGAAGCGTTCGCGCCGCGCGTCGGCGGCGTCGCCACCGGTCTTGGTGAAGATCTCGATGCGCCGTGAGTTGGCTTCCTCCGTCACCAGGATATGCCGCGCATACCGGCGCTTCATCGAACGGCGAGCCGATTTCTGCGCCGCCACGGCCTCGCTATGGACGTGGCGGACCGGGCTGCCGAGATGCTTCGCGACGAGCCGTTCGACGAGCACCGGCAGCGGCGCCGGGGCCGACGCCAGTCGCAGGCGAACGAGCAGCGGATGAAGACGCTGCCGCCATTGGGCGAGCCGCGGCTGCAGCAGACCAGAAACCATGCAAGCTTGCCGCCCCCAAGCCGGGATGGCCCCTTCCGCAACGAGCCCCTCCCGCGCAACACCGCGGGGTCACTGCACAATTGCATGCCGCGTGCAGACCAACAACACAGTGAGTGCAGATATTCAGCCCGTCTGTCGCCAGCCGATGCGCGGCATCGTCAGCGCCATGGCCATGCCGCTGAGGTTGGCGCCGGCAGCGATCATCATCGCGGCGCTGTAGTCGCGCGTGACGTCGAACATGTAGCCGGCCAGCACCGGCAGGCTGATCGCCGCGGCACACCACGCGACGTAGGTGCGGCCCGCGACGCGCCCGTACTCCGCGGGCGGCCAGTAGACGGAGATGCCGCCTGCGGTCGAGCCGGAGACGAAGCCGTAGCCCATGCCGACCAGGGCGAGGCCGGCGACCGCGGCAGCGGGCGCGGGGTAGAACGTCAGCAGCAGCCCGCCGCCGAACGCGAGCGCATGCGCCGCGCACATGACGTGCGGCACCGCGAATCGGTCGACCAGCCAGCCGCCGCTGACACGCGCCAGCGCGATCGCGCCGGTGATGCCGGTGGTGGCGGCGACCGCAAGCGTCGCGGCGCCGCCGTAGGTCGCCACGATCTCGCGCGCCTGGCTCAGCACCATCAGCCCGGCGGAGGCCGCGAGAAAGAAGGTGGCGCAGAGCTTGTAGAAGGTGAGGCCAAGCCGTGCCGGCTGCGATGGCCCGCTGCCGGCTGGCACGGCCAGCCGCGTTCCACTCAACCGTGCCAGCAGCGCCGCCGCCAATCCGGTCAGCACCAGCACCACCGCCAGCCCGCCGAGCGTGGTGCGCCAGCCGAAGGCTTCGTTGCAGGCATGGAAAGCCGGCGTCGCGATCATCGCGCCCATCGGATAGAGACTGACGAGATAGCCGTTCACCAGGCCGTGGCGCCGCCGCACCAGCATGTTCACGCCCTGTTGCAGCAGGATGTAGGAGACCCCGCCGCCGGTGCCGAACACGATCCCGTAGCCCAGCAGCAGCTGCACCAGCCCGTTTGCGCCAGCCGCCAGCGTGATCCCGGCGGCCGCTACCAGCGCACTCACGACCACCAGGACCGGCGCGGAGGCGATGCGGTAGAGGAATGCCGCGGCCACCGAGCCCACGGTAAAGCCCACCGTAGCGAGGCCGAATACCAGCGACAGTGCCGAACGCGGGATCGCGAGTTCCTGTTCGATCGGCCGCAACAGGACGCTGAACGAGTAGACCGATCCCAGCGGGAGGTTCAGCAGGGTCGCCGCCAGCAGGGCCGCCCACGGACGCTCGGGCCGAGCGCGCAGGGCAGGTACGGCGACGGACATGCGCGCACCCTCCGACGACGACACGAGCCGGTCAACACCGCCGGAAATCTCCGGCGCCGGCGCGCCCTCGGCTTACCGCTGTGGGTTTTCGGGTGCTGATTGGGAGAACAGCCGGACAGCCGTGCGAGAGAGGCGAATCCACATCCTTTTTTCGTCGACCGGAACATCGCGCCATTTACGCGGCTCGCCCGTCGTCTGCTTGGCGTGACTGCCCTGCATGTTCTTGGCGATCCTGAGCACGACGTCGTCCGGCGCCGCCTCGACACTCTCTCCGTCCACACACCCCTCCCGGACCCCAAGCAAGTGCTTAGGGCGACTGTGTTAGCATCGTGTTACCGGGACAATCTGTGCGGTCGCTGACTCAGGCGGGTCACTCCTCCGGCGGATCGTCCCGGGACGGCGGGCCCTGCTGGGCCTGCATCTGCGTCTGGGTGACCTGCGGGGTCGCCGGCCGCTCGCCAAGCGCGCGCTCGAGCGCGTCGGCCTGGGCCTCGAGCTCGGCGGCGAACTTCAGGACCCGCTCGCGGTCATCCGGCCGGACGAACTCATGCACCAGCCGGCGTGCCCGGGCCGCTGCCTCGCGGTTGGCTTTGATCTGTCCTTCGTGGCCGTTCATGCTGCACCCCTTCGAGGCCAAGCCAACGCAGAATGGCGGCAGGAAGTTGCCTGCATCTCTGGTGCGACCGGTACAGACAATACAGTCGTAACCAGCCGGACAAGCTGTGTTGCGGTTGTAACAGGGGTCGCGCTGCAATTACCGAGGGTGTACAGTCGTCGCCTGGCTTCGGGGGCCGGCATGATTTACGACAAGGCAGTGGATTGTCTGGCAGAGGCGTGCCGTTTCGGCGAGGCGGCGTGGCGCGCCGATACCGCCGACCAGGCCGAGTTGCTTCTCGGCCTGATGGCCGACCGGCTGGAGGCCGCCCGGCAGTTGCTGCTGCAGGCCCGGATCGGCGTCGAGTCCTACCCGCCGCCGCGCAGCCACTGACGCGGCCGCCTGGAGCGCTGCTCTAACCCTTCTTCGCCTGGCCCTGCTGTCGGGCTTGCAGAACGTCCAGCAGCTTCGCCAGCTGCTTGCGCAGGGCCTTGATCTCGGCCATCGCCTCGGCGGTGCCGTCGGGACCGCGCTGGCCGATGGCGCTCGACAGCTCGCCGAGCTGCACGCGCACTTCCTCGACGACGACCAGGATGGTCGGCGCGTGCTCGGGATGCAGCGCCTCTTCCCATTCGAGGGCGGCCAGCAATTCCTGGCGCAGCGCGTAGTCGCTGGGATGGCCCTGCGCGCGCAGACAAGCCTGATCCAGCGCCTCGGCCTTGCGGTAAAGTCGACTGAGCAAACGTCTCCCCCCAACCAACCCCATGACGACGACACGCGCCGTACTCAGGTGCTTTTTAGCCTAATCCTTCCCGCGACGCTTGCAAAAATGTGGGTATTCAGCCCCTGCGCGGCGTCGGGATCGGCTGGGAACGCGCCGGCGATGCGCCACCCTGTCCAGCGGCGACGGGCCTTGATCGTTATCAACGACTGGCGGGGGGCGATCGGCCATCGCTGTGGACGAAGCAGGTATTTGGGGGACTGGATGACCCATCGAGTAGTGCCGACGACCGCAGCGGGATCCATCGGAACGTCGCGCCGCCATGTGCTGCGCCTGGCGACGGCAGGCGCCGCGGCCGGGCTGCTGCCGGCCTGCTCCACGCCGGAGCGCGGGCCGCCGGTCCCGGAAAAGATGGTCGGCCGGGCGACCGTGCTCGGCATTGCCAACGAGCGCTTCTTTCCGGTCGAGGACGCCGACGCCCTCGGCGAGGAGTTCTTCGCGGCGGGCGACCGGCAGGTCAAGGCACGCGGGCTGCGCTCGCGCGCCGAGCTGCCGAAGATGAACCTGCTGGCGGTGTCGGGCGGCGGCGAGAACGGCGCCTTCGGCGCCGGGCTGCTGTGCGGCTGGACCGCCCAGGGATCGCGGCCGACGTTCGACCTGGTGACCGGGGTCAGCACCGGCGCGCTGACCGCGCCGTTCGCCTTCCTCGGCCCGGCCCGCGATCCCGAGCTGAAGTCGGTCTACACCGATCTCACCCCCGAGCAGGTGCTGGCCAAGCGCTGGTTCACGGCGGCGCTGTTCGACGACGCGCTGGCCGACAACACGCCGCTGTTCAAGACGATCTCGCGCTACCTCGACCAGCGCATGCTGGCCGAGATCGCCGCGGCCTACGATTCGGGCCGCCTGCTGCTGATCGGCACCACCAACCTCGACGCCCAGCGGCCGGTGATCTGGAACATCGGCGCCATCGCCAGGAGCGGCCATCCCAAGGCGCTCGAGACGGTGCGGCGCATCCTGCTCGCCTCGGCGGCGATCCCCGGCGCCTTCCCGCCGAGCATGATCGACGTCACGATCGACGGCCGGCCCTACCAGGAGATGCATGTCGACGGCGGTGCCTTCGCCCAGACTTTCCTCTACCCGTCGTCGGCGGCGGCCGACCGGCGCCAGCGCATGGCGCGCGGCGAGCGCGTGCTCAGCGCCGACGCCTGGGTCATCCGCAACGGCCGGCTCGACCCCGACTGGGCAAAGGTCGAGCGCAGCACGCTCGGCATCGTCGGACGGGCGATCTCGACCATGATCGCCGCCAGCGGCTTCAACGACGTCATCCGGATCTTCGCCACCACCAGGCGCGACCGCATCGGCTATCACCTCGCCTACATCGGCGCCGACTTCGACATGGTTCTGCCGTCGCCGTTCTATCCGCCCTACATGAAGGCGCTGTACGACTACGGCTACCGCAAGGCGGTGGCCGGCTACGACTGGGCCAAGGCTCCGCCCGGCATGGAATGATAGAGTGGCGGCGATGACCGCCGCCGAGCCCTCTTCCGCCGTCGACCGTCCGACCCGCTGGGGACTGGGCGCCAAGCTGTTCGCCGCGCTGCTGCTGCTCGGCGGGCTCGCCGTGCTGGCGAGCAGCACGCTGGGCTACCTGCGCGCGCGCGACGTGCTCGAGGAGACGATCTACCACCAGCTGACGGCGGCACGGCAGACCAAGACCCGCCAGGTCGAGGACTACTTCCGTACCGTTCGCCAGGATCTGCTGTTGCTCGCCCATTCCAAGATGGTGATCGAGGCGACCAAGGGCTTTCGCGAGGCCGTCGACGAGCTCGACCGCGCGCCGCCGAGCGATGCGACGCGGAGCCGGCTCGAGGCCTGGTACGACACGCACTACATGCCGAACGTTCGCCGGCTGCTCGACAAGGACGTCGCCACCGCCGACTACCTGCCGGTTGCACCCAGCGCCTACTATCTCCAGCTCCACTACATCGCCGACAATCCGCATCCCGCGGCGCGCCGACGGCTGCTCGACGACGCGGGCGACGGCAGCACCTACAGCCGTGTGCACGCGACCCATCATCCGCTGCTGCGCACCGCCGCCCTTACCGTCGGGTTCGACGACTTCCTGCTGATCGATGCGCGGTCGGGCCGGGTGATCTACGGCCTCGACAAGGAAGTCGACTTCGGCACCTCGCTGCACAGAGGCCCCTACCGCGCCAGCAACCTCGCCGCCGCGGTAGCGCGCTGCGCCGGCGCGCCCGACGCGTCGGCTACCTGCCTCGAGGATTTCGCGCCGTACATGCCGTCGGACGGCGAGCCCGATGCCTTCATCGCCGCGCCGGTGATCGATCAGGGCATCGTGAGCGGCGTGCTGGTGGCGCAGCTCTCGATCGACGCGATCGACCGGGTGGTGACCGGCGGGCGGCGCTGGCGCCAGGAGGGCTTCGGCGCGACCGGCGAGGCCTTCCTGGTCGGCCCTGACCTGCTGCTGCGCTCGGGCGCGCGGCTGTTCCATGAAAGCCACGAACGCTACTTCGCCGAGCTGCAGGCGGCCGGCGCGAGCGCGGCCGAGATCGCCTCGATCCGGCGATGGGGCTCGCCGGTGCTGCACCAGAAGGTCGACGCCGACAACGTGCGCGCCGCGCTGGCTGGCATCGAGGGCACCGGCCGCGGCATCGGCAACTACGGCAAGCCGACGCTGGCGTCGTGGGGACCAGTCAATGTCGGTGGCCTGAAATGGGGACTGATCGCCAAGATCGAGGAGGACGAGGCGTTCGCGCCGATCCGCCGGCTCGAGCGCGAGCTGCTGCTGCTGGGCGGCGCGGTGCTGCTGGCGGTGGTCGCGCTGGGCGGCTGGCTGTCGCGCGCGCTGATGGGCCCGCTGCGCGAGCTGACGGCCGGCGTGCGGCGCTTCGCGGCAGGCGACGCCAGCGTCCGCGTCGGCGCGCGCAGCCGCGACGAGATCGGCCAGCTCTGCCTCGCCTTCAACGGCATGGTCGACGACATCAGCCGGAAGAACACGCTGATCGAGGCCAAGAACCGCGAGAACGAGGCGCTGCTGCTCAACGTGCTGCCGGCGCCGATCGCCAACCGGCTGCGCGAGGGCGAGCAGCGCATCGCCGACGGCTTCGCCAATGTCAGCGTGCTGTTCGCCGACATCGTCGGCTTCACCCAGCTCAGCGCCCAGATGCCGCCGCACGACGTCGTCACCCTGCTGAACGGCCTGTTCACGCGCTTCGACCAGGCGGCGCACGAGCTCGGCATCGAGAAGATCAAGACGGTGGGCGACGCCTACATGGCGGTGTGCGGCCTGCCCGATCCGGTCGACGACCACGCCGAGCGCATGGTGCGCATGGCGATCCGCATGGTCCACATCTGCCGCGAGCATGCGCTGGAGCACCGCGTGTCGATGCAGGTCCGGGTCGGCATCAACAGCGGCCCCGTCGTCGCCGGCGTGATCGGCAAGAGCAAGTACATCTACGATCTCTGGGGCGACACGGTGAATCTCGCGAGCCGCATGGAATCGACCGGCGTGCCGGGCGCCATCCAGGTCACCCGCCCGGTCTACGAGCAGCTGATCGACAAGTTCGCTTTCGCCGCCCGCGGCACCGTCGAGGTCAAGGGCAAGGGCCTGGTCGAGGCCTGGCTGCTCGAGCTGTAGGCGAACCCCTCCCCCTTCAGATGAGGAGGAATTTTTATGCCGCCGCGCGCTCGATGATGCAGGCGAGCGCCGCCTGGAGGTGATGGCCGTTCTCCGGGATCATGAGCGAGCCGCCGAAGCGCGGGTTGATCTCGAAGAGGGCAATCCGGCCGTCGTCGCGCACCGTATAGTCGACCGCGCAGGGACCCGAATAATCCAGCGGCGCGAGAAGCCGTGCGATTGCCTCGAGCACGGCCGCGGGCGCCGTGAAAGGCCGCATCGTGGCGAACTCGATGCCGCAGCGGATGTCGGCGCCTTCGCGCCGCTCGAAGGCGAAGGAGCAGAACCAGAGCACGCGCCCCCGCTCGAGCACGCAATGCGTCGAGTATTCGATATCCGCCGCGATGAACTCCTGGCAGATCCACCTCGCGGGATCCCATCCTTCCTGCGCCAGGAAGGAATCGAGCTCGGCCTTCGACCGCAGAATGCGAATGCCGGTGCCGTAGGCGGCCACCGCCGGCTTGACGATGCAGGGCAGGCCAATCTCGGCGGGCGAGCGGTAGACCCGCGGGCACACGGCGGCGAGACCGAGGCGCTCGACGTGCGCGGCAAAAGCCACTTTGTCCCGCAGCAGCTCGACGACCGCGGAGGCAGGCGCCAGCGCGGGAACCGTCGGCGGGCGGGCGAGGATGTCTTTCTCCGACAGCGGAATGAGCACGGTGCACGCCCGCGGATCGCGCGGCGGCGTAATCGGATGGCGGGCCGGCTCGGGAAGCACCAGCACCTCGACGACGTTCGGCAGGGCGCGCCAGGTCGCCGGATCGGAGAGACGCGGCAGCCAGTCCAACCCGGCCGTTCCGAAGACCACGACGCGGACCGGATCGTCGGTCGCCGAGATCGGCAGGACGAGCCGCACCGGCGTCGACTTCACCCGGTTCTTCGCCTGGTTGAGCCGCGACCTGATGAAGCGCGGAATGAACGGCCGCAACGCCTTGGCGGTGGGAGAGTCCGAGGCCTCCTGAGTCAGGGCAAGGCCTCTGTTCCACAGGTTCCCCACGCAGGTCGCGAGCTTCCCGAGCGCGGCGCCGAGCCTCCGCCGCAAGCGGCAGGCCAACAGGAGCGGCGGCGTCCAGTGCAGACCCAACGCGCGCGAACGCACGCTTCCGGCGAGACCGGCCGTCGCATCGTAGCGGCTATACATTTCCCGCACCCCAGGATCGCGGCCCTGAAGACGGTCCTTCCCGAAGTCGGAAAGGGCCCAGTCCGTCCCGGACCATTCACCACCCGCACCGCACGCGGCACGGCACACACAAATCGTCTAGCAAAAGGAGAGAGGGATTACAATTGGCTTACGCACGGCAGGTGCGTGTCGAATGTTCGCTCGCTGGGCCCATGAGGCTCAGTCGTCTTCGTCTTCCTCGTCGGAGTCGTGGTCGAGCAGGCCGGGAGCGATCAGGAAGATCCCGCGGTCGACCTCGCGCACGATGTCGTGGCGCAGCAGCTCGGCGAACCAGCGCGCCACCTCGTGCCGCTCGGCCTCGCTGCGGCTGAGCGATTCGAGCAGAGCCTGATCGACCTGAAGTGTCGGCGTGCGCGCCTGCGCAACCTCGACCAGAAGGTCGAGCAGCAGCCCGCGGCTGGGCAGCGGCAGATCCCGCAGCGCGACCAGCCAATGGCGGCTTGTGCCGATAGAGGATTCGCTACCGACCATCCGTTGCCCCCCGCCAGGCGACGGCGTGTCCCCCCTGGCGCCTGTGGCCAGGGGGACCGACTTACGCTGCGATCGTCCGCGTTAGCGGATGATCGTGACCTTGATCGCCGTCTGCCACGTCCAGACGGTGGTCACCACGTCGCCCGCCTTGATGCCGGCAAGCGCCTGGCGGCCGGCAGCGGTCTGCACGGTCGGCAGCTGGATCACCTCGCCCGCGTCCGGCGCCGGATCTTCCGGGCGGCCGTTCGAGGCGTTGATGAGGAACAGCTGGGCGGCCGCCGGGTCGACCTTGGTCACCATGCCCGACATGGTCCACATGCGGATCGGCTCCTGCGCGCCGGGGATGCCGGTCAGGCGGGCGCCCTGGGCCACCATCGCCTTGGCGCGGGCCTCGGAGTCCGGCGACTTCTTGGCGATCATGAAGTCGACGTAGTCGAACCAGTTGCAGTCGACGATCTGGCCGACCTTGAGCGACGGGTAGTTGTCGACCAGATCCGCGGCGCGCATCTTGACGCGGCCGAGGTCCTCCCACACCACGTTGAGCACGCGGCGGTCGGGATGAAGGCTGTTGATCGTGCCCCGCTTGAAGTTCTGGTAGTTGTTCGTCACCACCATATCCTGCGCGGTCGCCGGCAGAGCCGAGAGGCCGGCGGCGGCGGCGATGCCTCCGGACATGAGTTTCAAAGCCGAACGACGGGTCGAGTGCATCATGATTGGGATCCCCCTGTAGAAACCTGAGCAAGTCGTATTCGAGGCCATCGCCCGGCGCGTTGACGCAAATCAATGCGAGCGACGACCCTCCGAAATCGTTGCCCCGGAATCATTCACGCTGCCAGCCAAAAGTGGCGTCGGCGACATCCGCGATACAATTATTCCGCCGAAAGTTGCGCATGAGCGACACCACGTAACCGGAGCGGCAGCCACTGTGAATCGGGTTGGCTGGACCGGCCGGCGGCTCAGCGGCTCGGCCGGTCGGCGGGCCGGACCTGGTCTTCGCGCAACGAGGGTTGCGCCCACCGGTCCTGCTGGGCGTAGAGCCACTTGTAAAATGTCCAACCGGCGGCAAACAGCGCCGCGGCGAGGGCCAGACTGACCACAATGCGAATGATTCGCACGTCGATACCGTACGCCTCGCCTCCCGTCGGCGCGACCGAAAAGTGGTCTCTTTGGTAACGCAGCAGATAAAGGTGTGCCCGCTTAGCGCGCGGCCCTGGAAAGCCGAAGCGCCCGAGCGAGTGTTCAATGCGGAGGGTCGGGCCGTCGCGGGACGTGGTGTTCCTCGTACGCGGCCATCCGCTCCCAGAGCTCCGCGATGTCGAGGAGCTTCTGGCGAATCTTCCAGTCGGCCGAACCGGCGGCTTGCTCGCGGGCGAGCCGGGCGCGCGAGCGGTAGGTCGCGACGCGATCGATGGGCGGTGGCTCCATCATCCGCCTCTCCTAGCGCGCCAGGATTACAGGAACCTTTCCGGCGACCGCGACAGAATTTCCCAGGAGATCGAGCCCAACGAGAAAGGGCCGCCGCGGGGCGGGGAGTGCGGCGGCCCTTGCGTTGGGGTAGGCGCGACAGGTGTCGGGGACCTTGCTCGCGCCGCGCAGCCCGTGACTATCACGCATCTCGAGAGCGTGCAGTGACAGCCATCACATCGAATGCCAGTGCTGCTTGACGCTCGCCGCCGCTCGCGACGCCGTGTTGCGTGCATCGATGTCGGCAATGCTACTGTCGCTCGATGAACAGCGCCCTTCTCCAATGGCTGGCCTGGCTCTCGCTCGCAGCGGCCGCGGCTTCGGGGCTCGCACTTGTGATCATGGCGCTTCTCGAAAAGAAGAAGTGACGACGCGCAGCACTCGGCTGCGTGCCGTGCGCCGTGGCGTCTATGCGAAACAGGAGGCGCGTCGCCGCCCCGGAGGCCCAGTTCGACCGAGCCGAGTGTGACCGATGTCACAACCGAGGCGTATTTGCTCCCGCCCTTTATCCGATGGTGATAGTTTGGCACCGAGTACGACCGCGTTGGGGGAGACATGCGGCGATCTGGGGATTTTGCCTTTCTAACGGCTCTGACGCTGTCGGTGGCGGCCGTGGTTTGCGCGGTCGCCGTGGCCTGGCCGCAATTCTGACGTTCGGGCCTCGCTGTCGTGTCAACCCTCCTGCTTCTCGTGGGAACCGCCGCATTCGTCGCCAGCCTGTTCCTGCTCTGGCGACGCGTGACGGAGCAGCCTGGCACGGCGGCGGTGGCGACTGTCCTGTCGCTGGGCGTGGTGATCGCGCTGGCCTTCATCCTGACCGGTGTCGCGCAGGGATGGGTCTTCTGAACAAGCGCCGCCTGGCCCCAAGCTAGTCGCGAAGCAGTTTTGGCAGAAGTGATGGTCATGCGCGAACCCATGTCGAGGTTCGCGAGTCTTACTGCCTATGCTCGCAGGATCCCATTCCGGACGTTGACTGGTCGGAAGTCACGGGAAGTCTCAGTTGATTCGACGAAGCCAACGCCCGCTGTCGAATGCGGGGCCGGGACGAATTCCGGGAGGTCTGTTAGCCTTCCTGGGCTGAATGCTGTTCCATCTCAACCTTCTGCATCTCATCCTGGTGCTGGCCGCACCGGTCTGCGTGCTGCTCTCCCTGCGGGAAATCTCCGGGCGATCGATGTCGTTGACGCGCCTCGCCCTGTTGCCGCTGCTGGCACTGGGCATGGCCTGTGTCTTCTTCCTTTTCTTCCTGTCCCTCGAACGGCCCCTCTGGCTGTTCCTCGGCGCCCTGCTGTTCGGTCTCGTGGCGGGAATCGCGCGTGGGGCGACCATGACGCTCAGGTTCGACCACATGTGGCGCCGCGTACGGCCGACCGGCCGTCGGATCCTGCTGTGGGTCACGCTGCTGCTGGCCGCCGCCGTCGCGGTTGAAATCGCCGGCGCCGTCGCCGGCCCCACCGGCGCGGAGGCGCGCCTGGCGGCGGCGGAAATCGCCGCGCTGTGCGCCGGCACCGTGACCGGGCGCGCCATCGCCATGGCGATCCGCACCTCGCAATTGCCGCACCACGAGCTGCGCCGCTAGACGCGACGGCAGCCCCACACCAGCGATGTGGCCTACGCTGGCGCCGCCCCGTCCGCTTTCCAGCACATTGGGATCCTAAGCTTAGAATTCCACGTGGACAAGTTGTCGCG